>Ga0209611_10000080_pt1 | contig 101388 bp, 70 predicted proteins | sample S1TSphgellanicum_3_FD_187693 | JGI IMG/M metagenome (GOLD analysis project Ga0209611, IMG submission 187693) | Host-associated microbial communities from peat moss isolated from Minnesota, USA - S1T2_Fc - Sphagnum magellanicum MG (SPAdes) (version 2) | ecosystem: Host-associated > Plants >... | reverse complement strand
CCCCAAACGCCTCCTTCAGTGGTATCCGCAAAGTAAGGAAATTTTATTAAATCTGGGTATGAAATGCTGAAACTCAGCATTTTAATGCACAAGGTTGAACAGTCATTATAGTGTTCAATTATAGTAGCTGTACACGTAGGAGCAGTGAAAATATATGTAGCAGCAGTGAAGGCGTTGAGTAAAAAGGAAAGAGAGGATAAAAACTCAATTACCACCAAAATGGTTATATGGGTTTCACCCCGCCACTTGAATGGAAATTTACTTTTTTTCTGGTTACTTTTGAATCTCACCCCGTCTATGACCAAACTGGGGGTTATGGTGCTCCTCTTTTCCTTATTTTATGGATATCTCTAAAGTGGTGAAAGTCGATTGATCGGCTCAATTTTCAATTCTTGTGGTGTCTTTGTGTTGTTGCTTCTATGACTTTTCTTCCTCATCCCCAAACAAATGCGCACTCAAAAGTGAATCGATCACAGACGGGACTAGCAATGTAACTCATTAGCATGATCTGCCAAGCCCATTTTGGGCGGACGGAATTGTGTATTTATATTAGGTAATGGCCATCACGAGAACCCAACCAAGTTAGCCGGTGGCTACGTACGAGCCTGTTGTGACACGTGATGGCTTGGTTATAGACCTCAGGATGTTTTACGTGCGGGTGGGATGCATTCCAACGAGCACTTGAGGGTAAAAAAAGATTAGAGGTGAAAAGTGGAATCTCTTATGAAATTGTCATAGTAACTTGGCAACTTTTACACTAACTATATTATTTGTGTATATATATATATAATTTTAATTTTTTTAATTTAATTTAATTTTTTTATTTTTTCAAATTATAAAAATCTTGTGAAGGAAAACACAAAATCCTTGAGAAAATTTTCATTCTTGACATGGAATCTCGAGAATTAATTATTCAAGAGACGACATGTGTCGAAGTTTGCCTCTGTACTAGGGTATGTGGGGCTTTGTGTCTCCATTACAATTGCAAGTGTTGATGGAAGAAGATTTTTTTTGCACAAATTCTTGTACTTTTTGTTTCCACTGGCCCTCCTATTGTTAAACAAATTGAGGAACACATGGGAACTTGGGGAACTCATTGAGAACTCTCATGAATCTTGTGAGAACAAAATGAGAACATGTGGGAACACAAAAATCCAAAATGCTATCCCCCCCCCTTCCGAGTGTAGGTTGAGCCTTCTCATTGGCTGCATGAAATGTTTATTCCTTTTTCGGCTTGCGCTAATACCCCTTCCTAAGGCATAAATTGTGGGTAAATAGTGTTAGGGTCATTTGAGCTGATATCCCTATCCTCTTTGGTTAGGCTAGGGGTTTTTTACCCACCTTTTGTTTTGGTTTCCAGCAGTTAGGTTTTAGGGTTTAGGCAGTTAACAGCTAGGAACCCTAAATCTTAAACCCTTTTCCCAACTTCCCCAAAATTTTAACTAGAAAAGTGTTTTTAATATTATATTATATGTTCAAATTTGCAATTTTCAATATAAAAACCCCAACTCACATACAATTAATTAGCCCCACCCTCCTATCTCAAAGCCTTCTTTGCAAATCCAATTGGGAAGTGACCCCTCCATTTTTGGTAAAGATTTGAACTATAGTATAATATAATTTTTAGAGTCAAACGGTTGCATGTATGAAAATAAATTTCATATGTCAAACCTTACAACAAAATTTTGTGTTTAAACATAATGATTAAATCTTGGTTAAATATGATGTCTAAACTTAAGTTAAACCTAATGGCTAAACTTAGTGGGTACCTTTAATGATTAATTTTGGTTTTTAAAAATGACATATAAACTTGAATAGATGTTGTGTTAAATTGTGGTTAATTTTACAAAGGACTATGTAAAAGACTCTTATAGTAACATAATTTTGATGGTAAAAAAAAGAAATGATAATAACCTACTACCCAAGTTCAAAAAACACTCACAATTTAAAAGATATGAAATTTTAAATTTTTTGAAATTCAAAATATTTTTCAAAATTTTAAATTTCAAGAATCCCTTAGCACATGTAAATGGATTGTAATGTGCATGATATACAAAACAAAATTGTAGTTTATGATATAAAAAATAAAAAAACTAAAATAGTTAGCATATTTTAGTATGAGTCAAAATTATGATAAATTTTCAAGATGAAACACAAAATTTGGCAAAATTTACACATTTTGAAAAAATCATATTTATTCAACAATGATTAACACAAAACATGTGGTCTATTGGAACAACTATATGTATTTATAATAACAAGTTGTAAAAGATTCATTAAAAAATTCTTTCATAAGAAAAAATGGAAAAGGATTAAAATAAACTCACATTCCTTTTGTAAATTAATTTCATTAGCTCGTATTTGCGTATTTACACCCTTCATTTTTAGATTTCAAAAATCTCAAATGTACTTCAATTGATGCTAATAATTTGGTAAAATCAATTGGTTTTCTCCATGCAATGTAGGTGGGATCTTGCCACCCATATCTTTGATTACAATTTTTAGGTTCATTTTCTTCTTGTCCAACTTTCAAGATACTCTACATGCATCCAAGGAAGAAGGCATGAATGAACATCCACTTTGCTAAATGATTCCTACACCAAGAGTGCATTCGACTTTCAAGATCAACATCTTAAAAATGGAACAAGTGTTTTAGATGGGCTATCGTGAGGGGAAAAAGGTTTTCATTGTTTCACCAATGAATTGGTGAAATGACAAGAAGACAATTTCAAGCTTTGTCCCTTTGATTACCTATGTGCATGAAGTGGTTGTGGTAGGGGACATTCAGCTACTCTAGTATACCTAAGGGTTAGGCTGCATAGCCAGGCGGTTGGGAGTTCAAATCCCGATTCAACTCCCAACTGCACCCTGGTGATAAATTTAACTCTGGTGACAAGAAAATAGGAACTTACACATAGGTGAGGCCTGTTTTTACTACCTACCTATTAACAACCTGCTTGGTGGGTTGTTAGTAGGTAGGTAGAAAAGAGAGCAACTGAGCTAACCAACCATAACTACAGCCAGTGGTCGTCGAAATTGGTAGGTGAAAAACAGGTGTCGTAAAAAAGGGCGAAAAACGTAGTAGGGGTAAAAAGAAGGTGGTAAAGAGCAGTAGTCAAAGGGAGAAAACTATGAGTACAAAAGACAAAAAAAAGGTTGGGTAAAAATTCAGTAACTGGGAAAAGTTGTCACTGGGTAATAATCAGGTGGGGGATGCAAATCACTGAATTGTTTTTTCACCAAAAAAATTGGGAAAATTGGGAAAATTTAGGAAATTGTGTTTTTTTTTAGTGTAAATTTGACTACTTTTACCAAGTTTTGGGAAATTCTTTTTATAATTTTTTTGTAACAAAATGCATTCATGTTTGTCTAATGCTTTCATGGGATTGTGAGTGAATTCACTCGTCCCATTGACCGAGACCTAGTGAGAATTTAATGAATTTGTTGGTCCAATGAACATGGATTACTAAATGAAATGCACTCACATTTTGTAATATTGCTTTTAATATCATGAAATTAGAAAAAAAAACCCTTATGATTGAACAATAAAAATAAACTTTCAAATTTTTTAAAAAAACAGAAACTTTCCAAATATTTCAAAAAATTCTTCATTTTCTTTCACCATAAAAGAAAATCACTTTGAAAAAATTATTTGTTGAAAATGTCGAAATTTCTAAAAGGAATATAATTTGTGCACCAAAGTAATAGTAATGAGGTACTATGGTAAAAGGGAGGAAACGAGTCAGGGCAACCAAAAAAAAAAAAGAAGAAGCAGAGAACAAAACAAAACTAAAAAATAATAATTTAAATTTAAGGGTAAAATGGAATAGAGGTAAAAATAGATGTGTAAAAAAGGATTCGAATTTCGGACTCTGTAGAGTAAATAACGAATACACAAAAAGTAGCTGTGGTAAAAAAAGGTTGGTGAAAAAAGCTTATTACTAAAAAAGGGGAAATCGTTTTTAAAAAAAGGGAAATTAATTGTCTTAGCCAGTCAAAGCAGGTGGGTGAAAAGTAACAGCAGTAAAAAAAAGGGAGAGTAAATAGTAAATACACAAAAGGTAGGAGTGGTAAAATAAAATAAAAGAAAGGTGGATGAAAAATCTTAGTACTAAAAGAGGGAAATTAATTGTCTTATAAAGCCAGTCAAAACAGGTGGGTGGAAAGTAACAACAGTAAAAGATGGGGGTGGGAGGGAGGAGAGAAAAATAATACCTAGTAGTAGGTAGCAGGAACTTGGCTCGGGTCGGGTCGGGCCGGGTAATGCAGGAAAGCGCGGGTGAAAGTTGCGTACGCGGAAGCACCCAAAAAGGCGCAGCAGCGCCGCATACACACTGGCAAACGCGCAGGCGCCCACGAGGAATCACATTGGGCTGCTGCTGCTGCATTCCCTGCTGCGGCGGAATTCTTACAAGAGCAGCAGCAGCCGTTCGAGGCCAAATGATAGGAGAAGAGATTGCGTTGGTGCTGTAGCCACCAGCAGCAGCAGCAGCAGCAGCAACAACAACAATAGGAGGAGTGGCCCGGGGGTGGGGGAGGGGCGTTGCAAGCTCTCGGTCGTTGAATCTGGAGTACGACACAGGTTCTTCTTGCAATGGCAGCTCAGGCTGACAATAACGGTGCCAAAAACGTCGCCAGCTTGCAAGATGTCAACAGTGAGAGTGTCGATTTGGTAAGTAACGTCTTGTTCTCTCTATTCCTCATGCTGCTGCCAATCCACTAGTGTCGCCAACAGCAGCAGGGAAGAAATACTAGAAAGAAACATCAAGGAATTAAGATAGATCGATTGATTGATTTGGAAGTGATTAGCTCTTGAGGCCTCTTTTACTCCTACTGCTGCGTCTCTTGCGTCTTGTTTCTGTATTCGTCGCATCGATTCGGAGTAGAGGAAAGAGTACGTAATTCTTTGCTTTAATTTTCCTGTATTACATTAATTGACGGTCATTCACGTGCATGTGAGCTTCCGTCTTCGAGAAAGTTCTGGGGAAAATCAATAGCCTTAAGAAGTTTGAGTTCAGTTTTGAAGCTCGAATGTGTGGAATTGCAGTTTCGGTACTACAACGTCAGAGACAATGGTTTGTTCCGTTTTTTTTCTCTGTTTTTGGTTGTCTTTTTTGGAATTTTTGGTCATGCATCGAGTTTGTGAAGAGAGATAGATATACGTACACAAAGTAGCAGCATGGGGAGCGACATATCTTTTTTCTGTGCTGGCCAAAAAAAAGCGAAATTCGGAGGAGATTAGAGATCCTGTCACGTATAGTGCTCCACAGAGTTTCTCTTGATTTCGTCCCTGAAGGTTGCACAATTGCAGGGGAGGCTGGGGAAAAAAAAAGCCCGCAATACGAACGTGAAACAAATAAATACAAAGCGGGAAAGCCAGAATCGTAAAGCATTTGAAGAATAATTCAAATTTCTTTTGCTGGAAATGTACTAGGGAATCGTAGAAATCAGTATGCTGTTAGTGAAACATACGAGAGAAAAAAGGTCAATTGACGACGCTCGGGATATGAGAATGATGTGGAAGAGAATCTAGCCGACGCAAGCGAGCCCACAGAGTCAGCAGATTTCTACCAGATAGGAGAAGACATGAAGGAATGATGATTGAGAGAGAGAGAGAGGAAAAAACGAGAGAATATATGTGCCAGTTCTGTGCATCTGTGTGTGTTGTTGTTTGATCAACCTTTCTTGCACCGGGATGGGAATAGGAACACATCCCGGTTGAGGAGGTATTTTCCCAGCTCAGGTGTAGCAAGGAGGGCCTCACCACAGAAGAGGGCAACAATCGACTCGCCATCTTTGGCTCAAACAAGCTAGAGGAGAAGAAGGTAACGGTCTTATGAACATTGCTGCTGCAAACTTTTTCTTTGCTTTGGTGGGATGTACGTATCACACCCCCTGTTGAGTGCAAAAGCAGCACCTTGATATCATGACTGTCCGGATCAGACTGAACTGTGCTGAATTTCTTGGACTGTTTGTCTTGATTTATCTTGTGCAGGAAAACAAGATTCTCAAGTTTCTGGGTTTCATGTGGAATCCATTGTCATGGGTTATGGAGGCTGCTGCATTGATGGCTATTGTGTTGGCCAATGGACAAGTATGCCCAACCTCTTCTTCTTCACTTATCACTTTGCAGCTTTTTTAAATGTTAAGTAGTATATTAGGGGAAGGAACCCCTTTTGGGTGTCCTGGATATTTGGCCTCAGCCGGTCCCTTAAATCCAGGAACACCCTCAAAGGGGTTCCTTCCCTAACATGAACTTTTCAAATTTCAGGAATCTTACAAAGTGGAAGGTACCTACTTGAAGGTATCAAACAGGTATCTGAAAACAGGTACCTTCCATTTCATAAGATTCTTTTCAGGTACCTTCATTTCGTAAGATTCCTGAATTGAAGTTCAAGATGTTCTGTCCTGGAAGGTGTGTTGCTACGTTATATTACACAGGCAAAATTTAAGGTCACTACGTTTTCTTCTGGGCCACTTCTTCAGTTTCGACCTACTGAGCATTTATTTTGAATTGTCTGTAGGGCAAACCACCAGATTGGGAAGATTTTCTGGGAATCATTGTCTTGCTGCTTGTGAACTCCACCATTAGTTTCATTGAGGAGAACAATGCTGGGAATGCAGCAGCTGCTCTCATGGCTCATCTTGCACCAAAGACTAAGGTCTGGCCTTCCTTTCTGGCCTTTTCATTTGAGCTGCACCAGAAGAAAATATTAACTAAGGTGTTGTGAACTGAGCTGGTCAAACATAAACATGGAGTATCAGGAAAGATGAGGCTCTCTACCATGGGTGTGTGTCCCTTCTCCAGTCCGACCAGAATGGTCCCTCAGCCATGTGGATCAATTCTTTTGCTATGTGAGATTAATTGTTTCCATGCAGTTGACGAGTATGACATTCTTAATCCTCTTTTCATGTCTTTGCTCTCACCATGGTAGTCATGTTGCTGTGATTTGGTTTGCTGTCAGGTGCTACGTGATGGGAGGTGGAGTGAGCAGGAAGCTGCGATCTTAGTACCTGGAGATATCATCAGCATCAAATTGGGTGACATCATCCCTGCTGATGCTCGTCTCCTTGATGGAGATCCTTTGAAAATTGACCAGGTGACCCCACAAAATCTTCTTTGTGATGATTCAGACTTCTTCAAAATCCAAAGTCTCTAGTTGTGCATTGGGCTGAGTCCTTGATCAATTCTGCAATTTCAAGATGATGAAACTGGTGACTGCCTGCTAACAAGGCCCATCCAATTTGGACTGGACTCAACAGCACACCAAAAAAATTTGTTTTTGATGGCAGCAAGTTGTGCATTTATTTGTAATCTTAGAGAGGTGTTCCCAGATATTCTGGATTAATGATGGTCCTTGCTTGGCCAGTCTGCACTGACAGGGGAGTCAATGCCAGCCACAAAGAAGCCGGGAGATGAGGTGTTTTCTGGATCTACATGTAAGCAAGGAGAGATTGAAGCTGTCGTCATTGCTACTGGTGTGCACACCTTTTTTGGAAAAGCTGCTCACTTGGTTGATTCAACCAACAATGTTGGCCATTTCCAGAAGGTTCTGTCACTTTCTGGGTGCTACTTCTTCAGCTATCATTTTTCCTCTCTGTTTTCTCTGTTCTCTGTATGTCTCCTTTCCCTATCTTGGATATGCAAGCATAGTCATCAAACTTTCATGGGATTTTGCAGGTCCTTACGGCAATTGGGAATTTCTGCATAGTTTCAATTGCCATAGGCATTATTATCGAAGTTATTGTTATGTTCGCGATCCAGAAGCGCAACTACCGTGATGGAATCAACAACCTATTAGTGTTGCTCATTGGTGGCATCCCTATTGCTATGCCCACTGTGCTTTCTGTCACCATGGCCATTGGTTCGCACAGACTCTCACAACAGGTTCTGGTTTTCTTCTCACACATTCTTATCTTTGCTATTCAACCAGGTCAATATTGCATGTGTGGGCCAGGGCACATAAATCTTGCTAATTCCAGTGATGGTAGGTTTTTAATGGACATGAAACTATTGTTTGGATCAGGGTGCTATTACAAAACGTATGACTGCTATTGAGGAGATGGCTGGAATGGACGTGCTTTGCAGTGACAAGACAGGAACTCTTACCTTGAACAAACTGACAGTTGATAAAAACCTTGTTGAGGTATGCTTAGAACTGAGATTGGGAAATTTTGTTACTGTTGCACAAGTGTCAATCCAAATTTTACATTGTGAAAAAGGTCTTCTGTTTGTTTAACACAGCACCAGACATGGCTGTTGTGTTATGGGATCTGCATGGCTTTTGGTGTTGATGATGTTTTTTCTCACAATAACACGTGTCATCTTGTGTCTGGTGCTGAACTCTGTTGTGACAATGAATTGCAGGTATTTAGCAGGGGAATTGACAAAGATATGGTGTGCTTGCTAGCAGCTAGAGCATCCAGGCTTGAAAATCAAGATGCCATCGATGCAGCCATTGTTGGTATGTTGGCTGATCCCAAAGAGGTAAGAGCTTTGACTTCTTTTCTGTGAAACAAATGGAGGAGAGAGGGACCAGGTGGCTTCTAATTGTTGTTTCTGCAAAGAGCTGTTTGATTAAGTTTATGTATCTGTGATTATTGGCAGGCACGTGCAAATATAACAGAAGTTCATTTCCTCCCATTCAACCCAGTAGACAAGCGGACAGCTATAACTTACATTGATAGTGCTGATGGAAAGTGGTATCGTGCAAGTAAAGGTGCTCCTGAACAGGTGCTGCTATGCTCCTTATGTATCTGGAACTTCCAACATATATTGCCTGGAGTTCAGTCAATTATATCACTGGCATGGTTTTTTCTATGCAGATATTGAAAACACTCAGAAAAGAATGTGGCAAGATGAACAGAAGTATCTTCTATACAAAGTTGATGTCTATAATGTTCTTGGTGTACCCCTGCCTGACAATTGATTATCTATCACATGACAAGCCATAAACATTGCCATTTCAAAAGCAAAGGTTGGGTGTGAAAACCTGTAAAATTGGGAAGAGTTTGGCAATGTGTTGTCCTGTCGAAAAAATGTTTGCAGATCAATCATGAAGCAATTTTTTAATGATGTAATGTAAATAATAGAAAACCTTTGAAGAGAAAAACCTTCATAGTGTGCAGGTCTTTCATGCCCTGCTTAAAAACTGTCAGTTGGTGAGTGGTTTCTGGATTTGCAGATATTGTCTCTGGCATACAACAAAGCAGAGATTGCTGTGAGGGTACATTCTGTAATTGACAAATTTGCAGAGCGAGGACTTAGGTCATTGGGTGTTGCCAGACAGGCAAGTGCTCTCAATGCTCCATGTTTTATTGTCCTAGTTACCACTATGTTCTTCTTCACAACATAGTATGTCCATCTCTATGCCACAATTTTGAAGTCTTGGGTCTGCACAAATAGCAGTTTTAGCTGTACCACTTGTTTCCATCCTCAATATGCATATGGAAAATAGACAGTCACCGTCCAAAATATGGATGAAGACAAATACTCTTTTGCTACATTGAAGTCCAAGTGTGAAGAGTTCTTGACTCTGAAGGAAACTAGCTTTCACTACTTGAGCTATCCCTCTTGGAATCAGCAATTGTGGTCCGGATTTGAATCATGGTGAATTGTCAACATTACAGGAAGTTCCAGACCAAAGCAAAGAAAGTGCAGGAGGTCCTTGGGAATTTTGTGGGTTATTACCGCTCTTTGACCCACCTCGCCACGACAGTGCTGAGACTATTCGCCGTGCTCTCAACCTTGGAGTGAACGTCAAAATGATTACAGGTAACTGGGACAGCTTGGATCTGCTAACAGCCATGTGTTTGCCTATGTTGTGTGCGGACACTTTGAAGTTGGAAACAATTGGTTGCTGTGGTTTTTATGTTCATCTTTTCAAACTCAGTATCAGTGTGACCTTGACTCACAAAGCTGCAAGTAAAAAAAACTGACATAACTACATTGTAGGTGACCAACTGGCAATTGGAAAGGAGACAGGCCGTCGGCTGGGGATGGGTACCAACATGTACCCCTCATCTTCCCTGCTGGGACAGAACAAGGATGAATCTCTTGCTGCCTTGCCTGTCGATGAGCTTATTGAGAAGGCAGATGGTTTTGCTGGCGTCTTTCCAGGTCATTATATACTGAAGCTTCATTATGGTTTTTGTGCCAACTGCAGAGTACATGCTCATTGTTCATGAAGTCAATGTAGAAGTGTTATCCTTGTTACTCATTTCAGGCAGGTCTGATCAATACAGGTTGTTTGAATTCAGCATTTAGCTGAATATGAGATTGGATTATAGAGCTTTTGTTTCACAATGCCATCTAAGCTTCCAGTAAGATCTCAAGATTGTGCTGAAGTAAGGTTGTCACTGTATGTGCAGAGCACAAGTATGAAATCGTGAAGCGCTTGCAAGACAGGAAGCATATTTGTGGAATGACAGGTGATGGTGTCAATGATGCGCCAGCATTGAAGAAAGCTGACATAGGTATTGCAGTTGCAGATGCTACAGATGCTGCTCGGGGTGCTTCAGACATTGTCCTCACAGAACCAGGCCTCAGTGTCATTATTAGTGCTGTGCTGACCAGTCGTGCCATCTTCCAGCGTATGAAGAACTATACGGTAAATGAACAGGTCCTATAACAAATAAAGTAAATGGCATGACAGTTCTGGCTTCCATTATGAAGATTATCAACCTTATTCTGTAAGTAAGCTGCAATGACGTTGGGATTCAATTTTGTTGCAGATTTATGCTGTTTCTATCACTATCCGTATCGTGGTAAGTACATTTACTGGAACTCAAGAGTCATAATGTTGCTTTTGGCGCTTTTCTAAACATATAGCTGGGTTTTTGTGTTGTTAGTTTTGACTGTATTTCTTTATCCTCAGCTTAATGGCCTTTGTCATTTTTGAGATAGTTGATGCTATGTTGCAGCAATTTTTCTTGTGACCTGTGACAATTGTTGAGTGAGAAAGAGATTACTGTAGCCATCTGATGTGTTCAATGTACTTCCTGGTGTTGGCCCTGTGAGATAACATTACCTCTGGGGTTTCAGCTAGGATTTTTGCTGCTCGCATTGATCTGGCAGTTTGACTTTTCTCCTTTCATGGTGCTCATCATTGCTTTCCTTAATGATGGTGAGTCTCCATGTACACTGAGAATTACTATCTATAACAATATGGATTCTAATGTTCACTCCAGAATTGAGACGCTATACTTTGTGGAGCTATGTATCCTTGACAGCGTTTTGTTAGTTTTCTTGGTTGGAACTTTCCATGGTCCAGCATTAGGTGGAAACACTTAAAATTATGGTATTTAACTGCTGGTAAATTTTTTTGGGTGCAGGTACAATCATGACTATCTCAAAAGATCGAGTAAAACCTTCTCCATCACCTGATAGCTGGAAGCTAAGAGAGATTTTTGCAACTGGAGTAGTCCTCGGTGCCTACCTAGCAATGATGACTGTCATATTCTTCTGGGCTATTCATAAAACCGACTTCTTCCCAGTATGAGAACCAATTCTAGACACACACAACATTTGATTGATCACAGATATTATTCAATTTGCAGTTAAAGTGGACTGTTGACAACTGTACTGTTACTCTAGACACTTGGGATCAGGTTAATCTTGTTCTGAATTGCTTGTGATTGACATGGACTTAAGAGTTTTGTGATTAGTGTCATGATGTGAGTATTACTGTGGGATGAATGCAGAGGCACTTCCATGTACGGAACATTGGGTACAGCAATAGCCAGATGACATCTGCGGTGTATTTGCAAGTCAGTATTGTGAGCCAGGCCCTCATTTTTGTCACCCGGTCTCGCAGTTGGTCATTTCTTGAGCGACCTGGCCTCTTGCTTATGAGTGCCTTCATTACTGCTCAACTGGTGGGTCATTCTGGTTACTTTTGACTTTCTGCATTTTTATCTATCTTGGGTTTTCTTTTAGGGTTTGGAGGAGATTTTATTCTACTTTTCCCCATATAGACTGGCCAGGCTTTGTTCAGATGAGATGCAGAGTAAATTGGGATATCTGATGAGTTCCACTGGGAATAGGACTGCAGATAGCAACATTCATTGCAGTGTATGCAGTGTGGGGTTTTGCCAATATCCGAGGCATTGGGTGGGGATGGGCTGGAGTCATTTGGCTTTACAGCCTTGTATTCTATATGCCCCTTGACATCATCAAGTTTTCAACTCGGTATATCCTAAGTGGGAGGGCATGGGATAACATGCTGAATAGCAAGGTACTGTTGCATTTTCTGAAAGAATCTGAAAGAAACTGCAGATTATGTATGGGTCTTTACAGTCTTGCCTTCATGGAATTTCACTCAAGACATGTTTGTGTGGAAACAGCAACAAATTATGTATAATGATGAAGCATGAGCCAGAGCCCCTCCTAACAGTAATGAAAGAGACTTTTGTTTGGACATGAAACCTAAAGTTTTATGTGCAAGTTGAATCATGGGTGCAGACTGCCTTTACACACCATAAGGATTTTGGCAAAGGAGTCCGTGAGGCACAGTGGGCCACAGCACAACGAACTTTGCATGGTCTTCACCCACCTGGGGTGGAGACAGGTACTGCCATGGGCTCCAAGGAGAGCCTTGGTGATATGGCTGATCAGGCTAAGAGACGTGCTGAGATTGCCAGGTTCATCCTCCATTCAATATTGCCTCCCTGTCTTCTGGTGCTTCTGAACATGCTTCTTTCCTCATACTGCTCATTGTAAAAGATTCTTGATTACCTTTCTACCAATATTTGACAACACTGCACATGAGCCATTACCATGTGATGAAGGTTGCATCAGTAGTTGTGTTGCTCTCAGCAGCATACACAGAGACAGTAGGTTGTAGTCAATGTCTACTATGGTGTGGATTTGCAAGAACTGATGCAATTTTGAGGGTGCTGCAGGTTGAGAGAAGTGAACACCTTGAAGGGCCATGTAGAATCAGTGGTGCGATTGAAAGGCTTGAATATCAACACAATTCAGCAGTCATACACTGTCTAAGGGCTTATCTCTTGTTGCGTTGTTCCATTGCTTGCACCCAGCTGCTGCTTGAGAAAGCCAGACTGAGATGAGCATGTTTTCTCTCATTAAATGGTTTAATGTACATAGACAAGTGATATAGATGTTCTGCAGTTGCACTAAAAGGAATGGACTACCAAAGTTGAATTCGTGAGAATTTGAAGAGATGGGACACTCAGTCCTGGGCTTCCAAGGTGCCCAATGGATAGAAACTAGTAACAAAGCTTTCGATTAGCTGTTCCTATAATTCTGAAAGCTGTTCATGCACTCAAAAGTAGAAATGCAAACATGCCTGTTGTCTTTAACAGAGTCCCTTGCTATCCTTCTTCTAAGAGTGAACCCTGTTCTTCTGGATGAGCTGGTAGATTACAATAGATATCCACAATTAGTGAAGTGAGATATAAATTAAAGTAAAAGTGGGCTTTTCTTGATATGCTTTGACTATTGAGATCAGATTTCTACAACTCAGTACATAGCTTCACCTTCTTCATCCCTGAAATTTAGAAGCTAGTATAGTGTAGTGCTTTGCAAGATGTTTTTTTTTTATAATGCAAAGTATCTAGACAAGCTTGGAACTGTCAATCCATTGTGTGCTATAGAAGAATACAGACAGTTGATGTGACTGTGCTTTCATTGAGAAGAAAAAGACTGCATTTGTCAAGTTTTGTGACTGCCAGCAACTAACTGTGTGCCTGCAAATGTACAGTGCAAAGCTGACAGATTTACAGGATGGACGCTTTCTGCTATGAGTTGAGACCACAAGACAGACTTGAGTTTGAGCATGAGTGAAGATCATAGGCACAGCCAACATATATGGTAATTGACCACTTACCTTTCTCTCCCCGCTTTTTTGGGTGCTTTGTTTTATTGACGTTTGGCAGGTTTTCATCACTTACCATAACTTCCCCACTGCTGTCATCAGTTCCCTGAGGTAAGAAACAAATTAAGTTGGAAAGTGTGAGATACACAAGAAGTCCTTGCAGTTGCAATTCTAATTTTTCTTTGAGAGCATCAACACCATTTCAGGCTCAATACTAATTTCTTTTCAGAGAGTCAACACCATCTCCTAAAGATGGTTTCACTTCCTTCCTTGAACAATAACATCCCCAACTCCCATCTTGTGGCAGAAATACTTTGTCCCCACTTCAGCAATAATTAAGTATGAAGTTGTGGATTGCTTACCCCTGAATGGATTTGTGGAACTGATAAAGAGCAAACCTCAATGCAAATGGGAAGAAAGTCATAAAAGCCTTTGACACCTTACAAAGCTAAGTACCACCATGGATATTACATAAGAACATTGGAAGAGCACCGGTTAAGTGCCTCAATAAAAGCCTTCATTGCAAACTTGACCAGAGATTAACTCTCAATAAGAATCAAGAAATCTCCATACTCATAAGAAAGAAAATGCCAGAACAAGGATTAAACTTTTCCTTGAGCACCAAACATCAAAAGAAAGCTTTCAATTTCACACTTACAAATAGAGTCTTGCAGTCATCATCCCATAGAAACCCCCCCCCCCCCCCCCTCTTCATCAAATTGGCCAGTTTTTCCAACCCAAAACACACATACTGTGCAAAAGAATCCAACTGCTGCTACTGGAAAATACCAACCACAATGAGAAAAAAAAAGTTGTTTTTAGAGTAATTCTTGCAATGTTTGGCTCCAAGTACAATGACACTTTCTTGTTATGATGGTGCAACTTGCTCACTGTCTGGTCGCAATCCTGCATCTCACCATCCCACCATCAAGACATCAAAACTAGATTTCAGGTCCATCTTCAAAAAGTGATGGTAATACATTGTGATGACGACTGGGTTCAACTGGCAAAAAAAATTTAAGCAGTAGTGTGTGCACGATTTGGGAGCATCTTTGCTAGTAGACTTTAGTGATCAAAGATGCCATTTCCCTCTGTTTCTTAAGACTGAGTTCTGGGGTCTTACATGGTGTTATGAAATCAACAGACACTATTTCGTATGTGAGGGTAAAGCCCACAGGTGGAGGACATTCCCAAAATAGAGGGGCTTAAGCCAAGGTGGTAGCCAAATTTGGCCCCACACTTTGCAAATGTCCTCCACCCATGGACTTTACCCATCATAAAGCATGAGGTGAATAATGTTATCATGAACCTGAACCAAAACATGCATAGATCATGAGGTGTAGAAGGCGGAAGATCCTTACACCTACTCCTTAATAGAGAGGGATCTTACATAAGTAGGTGTAAGATCCCTCCCACTCTTAACAAGTAGGCATACTGTCAGTCCTCTTTTCTAGGAGGGATGATCGCAGATATAAAGGTGCCTTCAAAACACACTAGGAAATTTCTCTGAGTGTTGTTCATTCTATGCAAAGATGATTTGGTACCACCAGAGCCTCAGTTAAAATTATGAATCTACCAAATTGGTATCTAAAAATCATGGAATCTGATCCCATACTATTATTGTTGGAACTCAACCAATTTACTGAACAGATGTTAATCCAAGCTTCTGGACACAGTTTTAGAAGCACCAACTCAAAACCTATCAGGAAAACAGATGGGTCATTTGCATAGCCAAAGCCCGCAGTAACAACTTTATGTGCCTAGGACAGAAGTCTCACCTGCTGGGTTGTCCTGTTTTCTCTTTGAGTTGCCATTTTCTTTGGGTTGGGAGTCTTCATCCTCCTCATCATTAGCAACTGGAACATCCTCTGACTCAGATGCTCGTACTGTAACTTGTTGTGGAATGTTACACAGTTGTCCATGTAAGGCTGCATTCTCAGCTTGCAACCTCTTGCATTCTTCAGTCATCCTGGAAAGCTCAGTGCGTAAGGCCACATTTTCCACATTAAGTGAATCCACACGTGTTCCTAACTCCTCACATTCTGCCTGTTTTCGAAGCCTTGACCTCCTTGCAGACTCCCTGTTAGACTGCTTCCTCCGCTGCCGTTTCAATTCCCTCTCATCCTGCAACCACAGTTCTGTTGGAGGTGCACTTGTTGAAGGGCTTGCGGACATTTGTTTGCTTGCCTTCACTAAGGAAGCAGATCCAGTATTCCAATAATCCAGGCTCATTTCCAAGCTTCCAGCACCAGTCCCTGGGGTACCCAGTGCAGGTGTTGTGTCTGGATGAGATTGACCAGCAGGAGGAGGAGGGGGTACATAGCTGCCACCTCCTCCTCCTCCTCCTCCCACTCCAGAAGCATTCAGAGCAAGTTGATCAAAGCTCCTTTTGTTGTGTGTAAGGTTTTGTGGACTCTCATCTTCACTAGCATCAGTGGACGCATCACTTCCACTCTCATTCTCATCCCCATTACTACTGGGTGCAAAACCACCTGCACCATTCTCCTTGCCTCCGTCACTCCCTTTCCTTTTTAGGGTTGTTGTTGTCATCAGGCTGCTGCCTTTACTACCCTTGGTTCTCTTCAGAGTTGACTGCTTTGAGGTTTGAGATTTTGCTCCACCTTCTACAGACTCTTGCTTGGGGTGCTCTGCATGCTCTTTAGCCACTTCAGAAGCTACAGGAGGAGCAGGAAGAGGAGGAGGAGGTGCTCCATACTGCCCATACATACCTGGGTGGCCATACATTCCTGCAGCTGGAGGGAACATACCTCCATAAGGTGGTGGAGCACCATAAGGTGGTGGCATGATGGGCTGACCTCCCCACATGTAAGGATGAGGAGCAAAACCACCCGGGGGCGGCGGCTGTCCTCCTCCTGCTGCATAGTAAGCTTGAAATGCAGCAGCCCATTCCGAGTATGACCCTGGTGGAGCTGCCGGCTGCCCGTCTGCCACCACAGTAGCCGCAGCTGCCGCTGGCGTCGTCAGGGCTGCTGTACCTGAGGCTGCTGGAGGTGACGATGATGCTGTTGTTGCTGTTGCTGTTTTCCCCGATCCCTTGCCTCCTCCTTTACTTGCTGCCACTGGGCTTCCTGCTCCTTCCTCTCCTGCTGCCCCCATAGTTTCCCCCACCTCCACCCCCCCTCTCTGTCTGTCCCTCCGTCTCTCTCTGTGTTTCACTATTTTTGTCTCTTTCTCCTCTGGCTTCTATACTGCTCTTCCTCCTCACTTTACCAAAGCCTCTCGCTTCTACCAACACATAAGCAGAGGAGGAGAGAGGGAGAGAGAGAGAGAGAGAGAAAAAAAAATCAAAAGCATCAGTTAAACAAAAGCAAACCAACTTCCCACACGAAACACCACCTTCCCACGATCAAAGTCATATCTTTTTTCACAGTGACAAAACACATCATGAAATCCATCAACAAACAAGAAACCCAAAAACACCCAACAACACTTTCATATTTTATACAATCCCAAAAACACTTTCATATATGTCCTACAAACCCAAAAACACTTCATATTTCATAAAAACCCAAAAAAACACTTTCATATCCAAAAACACTTTCATACATGTCCTACAAACCCAAAAACACTTTCATATATTTCATACAAACCCAAAAAACACTTTCATACATGTCCTAAAAACCCAAAAGCGCTTCATACTGCATACAAACCCAAAAACACTTTCATATTTCATTTTGGTAAACAGAAAACAAAAAACAACAATAACAAAGGAAACAAACAACAAAACCCAAAACCCAACTACAACAGCAGCAGCAAAAGCAGCAAAAGCATCATCTGCAAAAACCAACTACAACAGCATGTCCCATGAAGTTGGAAAAGCTAAAAAGGGAAAGGGCAAAACAAAAAGATTGGCAGCAGCACTAGTGTCTAGTGGTGTAATGAGCTTCCAAAGAGTTTCCATTAAGGTGACCACCAGCACCAGTCAGCAAAAGGAAAGCTTTTTGCACGCCAACAAGAAGAACAAAAGGGTGGACAACAAGGCCCAAAAAAGGGTGGCACCTACCCATCTGGAAGACTAGACTGGTAGGTAGTAGGTAGTAGGTTCTACCCTTTCCACATCAGGCAGAAAGAGAGAGAGAGCCTAGAGGGGGTTTTCAAGTGGCATTCTTCTCAATTTCTGATTTCATGGATTTTTGGGCAATTGGAGGCTTGGTTGACTTTTCAATTTTATGTCAGCAAGAAGGGGTTTTTTTTTTCTTTTTTTTTTGGGTTTCAGTTTTTGGATATAAAAACATTCAGTGATTTTTTTGTCCAGAAACTTCAGTAGCAAAAATTATTCAAATTTTACAGTAGAGAAAACGCACTTTTTTTTTTTTCCAAAACTTTACCAAAAAAACATTTTGGGTCTAAAAACTGACAAAAATTCTCCAAAAAAAAAAATCAGTGCTCCTAAGGTCAGTTTCATTATTTAATAATAATCCATTAATTAACTATATTGAATTTTTTTTTGGGGGGGCTGAAAATATCAATCTGAAGTGTTGAAACCCATCATAAATATCACAGGCTAACTAACAATCTGAATAATTTCACTTGGCACACATGACTGTATCATTCATACTAGACTACTCAAAATAATCACAAAAGAAATAATAATTTCCAAAATTTTAATGAATTTCTTCATGAAAATTAATTATTCGCTTTGTCAATGTGGAAGCGGACCCTAGGCAACAGTATAAGCTTTTTCTCCCCACCCCCTTTTTGAGGGTTAAGGTTGCAAGCGCCCTAACCCCAGGGCTGGTCAGGTCTACCACCCCTCAGAGATAATAAGGCTGTGACCAATGTTGCATGGGTATTTGACTTTCTTAATAACCGTCAGTTCCAATTTTTTTGAGAGAAAAAATAATTGGCATCAGAGAACCACCGGTTCTGGTTGTTCCAAAACCCGCAAAGAACTACAGGTATTAATTAAAGAGCTGACCATTTTCATGAGAGAACCAAATTAAGGAACTAGCAATTTTATGCGTGATTATTTGATTTTATTTTTAAAATTCTAAAGAACGATGATTATATATCAGAGCTGGTTGTTTGATTTTTTTGAGAACCATAGTTTTGAAGTGCAAGAATTGCCCCCATAACTAACTGATGGGGGGGGGGTTCATGCAATGTCTAATACCCGCCCACGCCGGTTGTGACCACCCTCATGTGGAGCTTACAACCATAACCAAATGAAGCCAACATTATTCACTAACATGCCAGCACAACATTGAACAAGAGATCTCTATCACCCCCTTTGCAAACGTGGCAGCAGAGCATTGAACAAGAGCTCCCCAGTTATGTCACATATCTTGATGCCTTCTGACGTTTTTTTTACTTCCAGACGACCTTTTTGCACGTTCTTGGTCATTGGTTGGTTGAACCTCATAAGTTAACTCGCCCTCTTTTTGTGTCCCATAACCCGTAGGCTCCACGCTCTCTCTCTCTCGTACAGCTTGGTTATTGTGTCCAATAATAACTAACCCCAAGCACGCTGGTCATCTAGTCCATAATCTCTGAAATGGGGCGATTACTCCTTGTAGAAATGCGTAAAGAGAAAGGAAAACCCCAGCTGTCCAGGGGCCTTGTATTGTAAGTTCTGTGTGTAATTATCCCCAAACAGGACATTAAAAAAGGGGGAATGCCTCCTCTTTAAAAAGTGCTCAAAACTGAACAAAATTCTGCACCCACAATTGCCCTAAAAGAACGAAGGCGAACAAAACAATATAGGAGGTTTTGTTTTTACCAATTACGGAACTTGCCCCCTAGGGTGCATTCTACCTTCTAGCAATTCATTACAGAAAGGCTGGTAGGCCAAGCCATAGGGATGAACTATTGGACATGCCAAAGGAGACATTGTGCCCTAGGGGCACATTCCGCAGTGTTAAGGACCATAGGTAGGTTGTAAAGTTACTTAGGAAGGTAGGAAATTACTGAATCAACAATGGTGGCAGATTTTTGCCACTCAAGATTGCCAGAAGCCTGCAAAAAGTACGGTCCTCTTTTGTAATAGAGAAAACATCCCTTAGGTGTATTCTGCCTCGTAATGAGTCATTACATACCGGCTATGCCCTAGCGAGTCACTAGGAGGCATAATGCACCCTAGGGGCACATTCTTTGGGGTAAAAGACCATGTCAGTAAGTAAGTAAGAAATGACAATAGAATGCCATAGGTGCTTGAGGGTACCAGTGTAGTTAGAATATGACAAAGTCAGCCAGTATTGCAGATTCTGCCATTCAAGGCACCTTAAGACCTGCAGAATATTGAGGGTGGGGGAAAAGTTGCATAATTTGTGACCATAAAGAAGAAAGAATTGCACACTTTGTGATATGCTAGAGGTGTGAAGGAAAATTACGCAATCATTTTTTTGTTTCAATGCAAATTTGGCAAACAAAATTTTCATCTTTATGAATATTATTGGTAACATATTAGGGGTGGCAATAGAAAGCTATGATGATCATTATCTAGGGTTGCATTCAAAAATTGTCGAAAAAAAGTTAACCAACAATGAAAACTTGATTACATGGCACATTGCTAAAGAGCTTCAAGTTTTCATCAAATCATCAAATCACATTATTAGGGGATCAAACCCTAAACATTAAAAGACTTTGCCTGGTGCAACATAATGTCTCTTATAGGCCAATAAATTAATGTTGTTCTTGAAAGGAAAAGAAAACATATCAAGGAACTTGGAAGGGAATGATCACTAAACCAATGAGGATCATGAAAACAAAGTGCCAATAATCTTTTGAAAATTGTGTTTCATGTTCACATATAACAATAACAATTTAGAAAACCAATAAACAACCAAAAACAATATAATCATAATGTAGATAATGAAAACAAAACACAAGGCTTGCTTGGCATTAAGCATCTTACAACTAAAAAAATTTTAAACATCAAGGAATATTGACACTTCTCCAACTACCAAATCCCCACAACTTCATCATAATGAAAATTGTGCATTGTATTAAAAGATTGCTTAAACATGCAAACACACAAAGCCAAGTTGTCAATAAATCAATTTTGAATCTTAGTTTTGACTAAATTTAGGTTATTGAATACCCCTTCATCTTCCACTTAACCCAACACTTAAAGCCTAACAATTTCTACTAGTTTCACATACTCTGAAATGTTGCAAGATAGGACAACAAAATTAGAAATCAACCTCCACATTTTGGTTAAGGGATTAATAGTATTAGGAAGGCCCAAGGCAGCTTTGGCATTACTTTTCATAGTGATATAATTTTGATCATGGATTTTTGCACATTTAAGGTAGATACACACAAAACCTTAAGAACCAAATGTTTTGCAACCCTTATATTTTTTGGGGGCACAAAATAAAACCTTCAAAACATTCAAATGGTGATGAATGATTCGTCAATAATTAGGATACACAATACCTAATGCCTCATGCAATTCATGTTATGAAAAATGTGTGTTAGTTCAACCATTAATTTTGAGGTCGCCTTTGAACATTGGAATTTGACACTTGCCAACTACTTCAAAAAGTCCCTAATCACATAACATTTCACCCATGTGTTAGAATCTTAAACTTGTGCCCACATGTGACTTGTTTAACACTCAAATGTCAAGTGATCAACACCACTATTCAAATATGTAATCCATCTCATCAAAATTGTCTCATGCTTACCTTCCACAAGAAACTAAAAAATTACAAATGAATCAAATTTGAAACCAATAAAAAGATCAAGGAACATCTCATGTAATTCTACCTATGTCCATTTCATTACTTGTACCAAATCAATGACAAAAACAACTTGGGCTCATGCTAGTTTATTCAAATTTTTCACGATGATTAAAAGAAGGATAATGCAAACAAGGTTCAAAAAAGTCTCAACATCAATTAGATTTTCCAACTTAGAGGCAATAACTTGGATTGTAAGGCTATCAAATGCCATCTTTAGCAACAACAAATAATATTCCTATAACACTCATATGAACGGGGGCTTAACATAAAAATCTAACACATCTTGATGTTGTTTAGGACCTTCCAACCATTTGTTTCTATGATCTCCCCTTGTTTAGTTAGTTCTTGAGTCGTTTTGGAGAGCTAGAAAATATATGTCTAATGACTACATGAATATCTCAAGATAATTGACCATGTTCAAAACAAAAAAAGCTTAAATAACCAATTTGTCCAGTGTGTGCCCGTGCAATCAACACCAATCATGAATGGAACAAATTGATATTATAGTTGGATAATAACACTTATGTAAGAACCCTAAAATATATTTACCCCATCAGCACCAAAAAAATTAGTTTTGTGGAAATAAAATCAAGGTTTGAAATACCTCAATTAATGAAAATTGTTTACATAATTGCTAAAGTCAAGTTGGTTGCATTAAAGCCATCCACTATATGTTTTAAGGATAACAATGTAAGGACCCTTGTGTAGTTTTGAATGATATATGCATGGATTGTAAACTAGACTGGTTGACAATTGAATTAGCTTCATCACAAGACGAAGCAAACACATTTGCCTTTTCCAATGCAAGTTTCATAGCTAACAAGACAAAGGAATGGAAAGTTTCAGCCATACCCCAACCTACATTATCACACTAATGTTTTTTTGGGGAATGTTTAATCTTGAACAATTTAAGAAGACGCCTCATATTCTCAAAAATTGTCACGAATCTCCCATGAAATAAGTATAGAATGATAAAAAATTGGACTAATTTCCTTTTGTTAGAAACCAAACTTTGATTAACAAGCTACAAAATAAAATTAAGAAAAATTTGAATGAATAAAACCTGGTTTTTTTACATGCACACATTACTTATTCCCATAGAACTCTTCAACTTTCACCCCTAACATAACAAAAATGGCTTCCTTCCTCCCTAAATGTTTTAGCAAATAATCAAATTTGGGGATCAATGATTTCTCTTTACCTTCAACTTTTGAATAAACTATCCACCTTATAAAACTCACCAAACCATCCTTACCAATGACAAATTTTGGCCACGGCAATCACATTGCCCAAACAACTAAATTGTTTTGACCAAGTTTGTATTTATTTTTTTCACAATAAGTTTCAACAATTCAAGTTCATGTTCCAAATATACTATAATATTTGCAACAATTGTCTTGTTGTTACACAAAACAACATTAAGATCAAAATGTACATGGAGGTCATTCAAAGCTTCAAGGAGAAGTGATTTAGGAACAATGTATAAGTTCTTGGGGTGATGCAGGAAACCTATAACCAAACAAAGCTATATACTTGAAATTTGATGGAAGTTTTGGTGGGGCTATGGCATAGTAAATTGACCTAAAAAACTTTACCAAAATTAAGTTTCATTTGAAAAAAAACTTGAAAATGTTTTACAAAATTATGATTTGGATTTTGATGATGTTTTACAACTTCACCATCACAATTCGATTACCCACATATGAACCAAAGCTACCCACATTTCAAGCTTCAACTACTCACATATTTTTATATCACCAATTGACCTACACATTACAAACAAAAAAATAAATTTAATCAAAACAAATAACAAGAAAGAAGTCTCAAATGAAATTCATATTACACTACAAAATCCCAAAAAATGCACATAATGAAAAAAATCATGAGTATGTATTGTAATTGTGTGTTTGAACAGCAAACTTTGAACACTTCATGCACATGATGCAATTGAAGATGTTGCAACTTGCAAATCTATGATTCATTTGGAACCTTGAATAGATGTAATAACACATTCAAGCATAATGTTCACTTGAATGGATAGGTTTCAATTCCTAATCAAAACAACATCTACAAAATCACCCAAGAAAATCATAGTTGATGTAGGTTAAGTGTTGGCTCAAAGTTCCTAAGTCTTAGTTCTTAAATGTTGCAAGTTATAGATGCATTGCAAGTTGTAAAGCATGATTGAACAAGGGTGTGTCACACTATGGCCTTGCCATTTACATTAAAAAATATCTTAAAGCAAAAGAAAAATTATGGAAACTCAAATTGTCACCATGCAAAAGTATAATCTTCAAAAAAATCCTCTAGAAGAAATCAAAATCCTTTAAGATATTATCTCTATAAATAATTTCAAGTTTCCACAAAAGCAAAATATCATCTTTTAAAAATCTTCATATAAAAATAGACCTATTACCTAAGGGCCAAAATCCCTTAAGCCATTATATTCTATAATGAATCTAAACACAATATCCTTGCCTTAATAGGCAAGGCCAACAAACAACAATGTGCACACAATCTACAAACTATAAGGTGCAAGGTATGAACACTAATGTTCATTGTTCAATGCTTGCAAGTTGTTGCTCATTTGAATGGTTTGGATTCTAGAATAAGCAATCACTACCCCTAAGCCTTACATCACAAACTTAGCATCTCACAACTTAATAATGGAAATCATGCAAAATTCGTTCATTTTTAATTTGTACATTTCATGCACTCATATTGTACAATGAAAACACATTTGACATAGATTTACACAAATATGCAAAATTCATATAATATTTGTTCATTTATAAGTTCGTTCTTCATTTGTCAACACATTTATTTATGTGTCAAATGTGTTTTCAACACATAATATTCATGTGTAAAATGTGCAAACCTATGAATGAACAAACTTTGCATGATTTTCATTATTAATTCATCGCATGTTAAACTTGTTATGTAACCTCCAAGAACCAACCATTCTTGGTTCCAAGTTTACATCCTCCTCATTTAGGTCTACAACCTTGGTAATCTCCAACTACAAGATGGAAAGCATTTGGCGAATCAAATGGTTGTGATTGTTTCATAGCGGAATGACTAGACAACTAACAACATTGTATTTTTGGTGACATCCTTTCCTATTCATCACCAATTGACAATTTGACAATTTGGACTTCTTTCTTTTTCACAACATTTGTTGATGTCCACGTGATCACACTAGTGATGTCAATATTTTAAAATTTTCAGTATGGTGAAAACCTCTTTAAATTATTATTTTTCCTTTGGGGAGGTTGTTGCCATATTTTCTAGGTCGTTGAATAGTAGTGACAAGCAGACATGACTACCCATGACTACTCGCCGACTTCATCAGCTCTGCAATGGGTGTAGATAAATGCATGAGAATTAGCCCAAATTTTTGAGCAAGCCCTTATACCAACATCTACATCCTGAATTTCTATTGCATTTGTGAAAATGAAAAGAGGACTCAGTCATGATGTTGGCTAGCACTCAAGGAACATAACTTTTAAAAAAATAGTAGTACCCTCATTCAAGCTGTCTGTCTAAACCTTTATCTCAATATATACCTAAATGTTGGCATGAAGCAAGTCTATAGAAATTCTAGAAATAGAAAAAGGGGGAGAAAAAAAACATGAAATGTCACCTCTGCCACAACAAGAAGGCCATTGGCGCCTTTATCCAAGCAATGCACAATGCCAGGCCACATAACTGGTGTTGGGGCTAACCATATAGCAATGTTGCTTCTTCAACTCTCGTCATCATCACTGTCATCTTCAAGTTCCTTTGATTCTTGGGGTGGGTCTTGAAGGGTCTGGCATACCACATGGCAGGCGGCCTGAAGTGGTTGAGAAGTGCATTCACCAACATGCCCTTAAAATGGCCTAGGCCAGGATGCACCACTTGTCTTACACTAGTACACAACAGAAACAGGAAATGAGAGAAAAACAAATTCTCAAAGCATTTCCCTTGGCATAATTGAGAATTTTTTAAAAATGAGAAACCATTGCAACAAGATTCTCTTGAAATGTTTGGTTGCATTGAAACAAGAGACTTTTCACACACATACCATGTGGGTGGGCCTATTGATGACCATGAAGTGCTTATCCCCATATTCAATATCTGATGGGATATTTGTTAAGGCTTTGCATCAATTGGTTGCTGTAGAGAAAGTTGACAATCAACTTGATGCCCTTCTTTCACCACATATGAAACCTTCAACCTCAAATAGGGAAATTGCCAAGTTAATATACAAGTTAATTGCCAAAGTTAGTAGCACACCCCCTGCCCCCCCAACTATGCCAAGGATCTTAATTTTCACATACATAATCTATTTTCAAACATTTGCATGTATGCACTTTATTACAATATAGAATCAAAAGCTTGTTCAACTTCTAACCAAAATCCAATCATCAATATAGGGTTCAACCATCTAGAATTTCACATGCTAATAATGGGGGTGTTGGTTTTCCACAGGTAATTAGTTTCACAAACACATTATTACCCCAAAAATTGGATTTCCATGCACTACAAAAGTGTGAGGAAGAAGAAGATATTGGAGGTAAAGTAAGGGGCAATGGCACACACCTTGTTCACGATTTCAACATTCACTAGATTCAATCCCTGTCGAATGCTGATCTAGACTCATGCTATGCTAATCCTCGGCAATTGTCCTGCAAACCATGCATGTAAATCGCACTTTTTCTACACAATGTGGAACTGAACCTCTAAATTTGAATTCTCCTCCACTTGTTTGATGATTCTCCACCTGAACAACAAGAAAAGCTTCAATCTCAGGTTTAATTTTTCCACCTAAGAATAATTTTTAAAAAACCATGAATCTCAGGGTCATTTTCCATTTGAAGAAAACCTTCAATCTCAGGTTTAAGGAAGCAACATAGTGCCCCTCCTTCCCAATAGAAATATTTTCCAAACACTTCGAGGAGGATGAAGAAACCAGCAGACGTGATCTAGGAGAAGAAGAAAATCTTCTTAATACATTACAAAACAACAATCTCTTGGTCAAAATAGTTCCTTAGCAATACAGATCCACATGGAGGAAAAGGCCAATTTGTTGCATGCATGTATCCTTACTCTGACCTTCACGACATGCACTGGAGGAGGAGAGAAGGACGAGCTCCTCCGGTGAAGGCGATGTAGGAATTTTTGCTTTCATGGTTCATTAGCGGAGAGAACTTATGTTGACGATTTGTGTCGTGGGTCTTAGTGAAAATCATGGCATATGCCTTCATGTGTGCAAGCCTAATACTCTTTCCATTTTTCTTCTCTCTTTCTTTATGATGCAACTTGCATTGGGGAAGACAACTTTCTTGAACTTGGACAAGCTTCAAAGTCTGGTGGGGGGCGAGTAGCAATAACTTGATGGCCCTTGCTAGTATTTTGAATTTGGAAGATCTCATTGCAAAATGTAGCATGGATTTTTCTAAGCTACAAGAAGACGTCAATGTTGCCAAGGATCGAATGAAGGCGATGGAAGAAAGAGAAAAAAAAAATGAGGAATTCTTACTAATTTGGAGCGATTGTGATGTGCAAGTGGTGGCCAAAGAAATTGTCAAATGGAGTTATGGCAAGAGATCTGTCAAAGACAGAGATGGGAGACATTTGTCTGCTCCAGAAGCTGCACTTTTAGTTACTATAAGCAATTCTAGGCAGGCCTGAAGTGTTGGGAGAAAAAACATTGATCTCAAGTAGGAAAACTATTGATAGAGACCTTGTAGAAATTATAAGTCACAACAAATTGTACAATGGTAGAACATAAACAAAAAAGGTAGTTCAATATTGATTTAGGCAAATATTGCTAGTGTTTTGCAAGGTTGTCACCTAATACCTAATGTTACTTAATGCTTAGCCTATTTTTCCATGATAGTGTGGAGCAGCTGTGTTCAAGTTGCCTACAAAGAATACAAGGAGCTTTCGAGGATAGTGAGCAATGCATGCAACGAGAGCACTCATTTTGATACATTGGAGAGTCTTGAGACTGCACAAAAAATGTGCCAAAAAATGATCAATTTTTTTCTGAAACTTAAGGAAATTTTTCCAGAACAGGTCACAATATGTATTGAGAATTACAATAAGCTCAAGTGCGCTCTCCTTGAATTCTTCAAATGAGATTTAGAATGCTAACTTTGACTGCCATGATATCGGAACATGTCAATTGTGGGCGCGGGGCAATAGGCACTAAAATGATTTGACAAATGTAACAAGAAGGTGTGCAACCAAACTCTAATATTTTGTGGGAGTGCTCAATGCATGTGCCAGCATTGTTGCGCTTGAAGAGGGCATGTGTGTTTGTGAGCAGATCAATTCAAAGTGGTTGTGATTGTGATGACTTTGTGGGGGAATGGCTTGGTCAACATGTATGCAAAATGTGGATAAGCTGGAGCTGGACGAGATTAACATTGCATTGCTGGAGTTTTCACTCCAAACCTTGGACCAACAAAGCAGGATGAGGTTGGAGTTTGCTTCAGACCAAAGAAGATAGCTTGATATGGTAATGAAACCAACAAAGGAGATAAAGGCTCCAAAAGAGGGTAGGTGTGTTCTTGAGCAAATCATTGATTGTGGATGGGATTCAGATGTTTTTGTGGGGAATTGCTTGGTTGACATGTATGTAAAATGTGGGAGCATGGAAGATGCGTAGAGAGTGTTCAAAAAAATGCTATCTCAAGATGTGGTTGCTTGCAAATATGGTAAATTAAATTTTAGTATGTAAGGTGCTGCAAAATGTTGACCTAATATCATTGGAAGTGAAAGATTGGTCACACTTTATGCAAGATGCAGTACCTCATTGTGGCTTCTAGGTCTTTGAAGTACATGAATTGAATGGAAGTTGCAGCAGTCTCTGGAGGTCAGAGAGAGAAATTGTGTTGGGAGTTCTTTTTGGATCCTTTACAATGGTGGGATCACAGATCAGAGATTTCACATCAATTGCATTGGAGAGTTCATGTGTCAATAGAGCCATAACTCTTATTGTTGTTGATTTCTCTTGGTTGCTATCAGTGCAGTTCTCTTTGTTCTTATGATACTATTCGTGCCTTTGATGTGTACATGGCTGATCAGCTCGATCTTGATTTCTGGTTGTAGACAAATGAACGGTATGTAGATTTCAAACATAAGAAGAAACAGGAAGCACTGTGGCTTGAAAACTGATGAAACCTGCTATGGGCAGCAGCAAAGACGGCTGCAATGGCAGCAGGCACTTTGGAATTGAGCATTTTGGCATGGAATCAGGAGCTTACAAAATATGTGATATATGGGCAACCTGAGAAGGCAACTAGAAGGAATGAGTCCTGACAAATTCATTTCTGTTCAGGTGATTAAGGGATGTGCTGTTTAGGAACACTTGAAGACAGCAAGCTTGTTCATGAACAGCTCTGCCAAAATGCACCCTACAAGTCTGATGTCCTTGTGGGAGTAACTTGGTGGACATGTATGCAAACTATGGGAGCAATGTGGGAGCTTGGAGAGCTATTTTGGCAAATTCAACAGGAAGGTGTGCAGCCAAATTCTGTACTTTCATGAGGTTGCTGAATGCATGGCAATTTTCTCCTTGAAGAGAGCAGGTGTGTTCATGAGCAGATCAGTAAAATGGATGGGATTCAGGTGTCCTTGTGGGGAGTGGCTTGGTGGACATGTATGCAAACTGTGGGTGCATTGAGGATGCTTGGAAAGTGTTCAACAAGATGCCATCTTGACATGTGGTCACTTGAACCGCCATGATATTAGGATGTGTGAAATGCAGCGAAAGGCTGAAGGCACTGGAACAATTTTGACATATGCAACAAGAGCATGTGAGACCAAACTCTGTTACTTTTATGAGGGTACATGTGCTAGTGTAGTTGCCCTTGAAAAGGACAGGAGGGTTCATGAGCAGATCATTCATAGTGGTTTGGAGCCTGTGGTTTGGTGCTCCATCTTTTTAGGATCCCACGGTTTTGGAGGGTTTAGGGCCATTGCAAGCAGACTGATGACTATCAACTGAACATTCCACCAAGAAATTCACAGTGGTGGTGATGTGAGAAAGAGATTGCTTTTGGGTCCACTACGGATGCTCCAGAGAGAATTGCACTTGTTGAGATGCACTTGGATTGTGAGGAACAAGAGCAAATGCCAAGGGTTGTAGCAAGGCAGCCATGTCTTCTTCAGCGCAACAAGGGCAATTGCCATGTGCAAGATCTGACTCTTTTCTGGACCAGAAAAGCAGCAGCAACTCCACCACCACATGAAGAAGAGGGAGGTCAACCAGGAGAAGCTTGCTGCTACATGTTTGTGTGCACTTGCAATTCCACTTTACCCATTGACAACTTTTGCAGTACACTGTTCCTTCCCAGAGCACACCAGATATAAACAGAGGTGGCACAGAGAGATCACAGCAATTGTACGCATTGTCTGTTCTTAGAGTTCCTCTTTCTATGTAACAATCCATTTGGTTTGCTAGTTGTGCTTGGGTTCATTTTTTAACACAGGAAACTCATTGAGGGATCCAGCAGCCAAGGCATATGACCAGGTATTTGCCCCACACCATAGCTGGACAATCTGCAAGGCTATATGTGCAGGCATGTTTTTGTTGCCTTCAAAGTCACAGTTTCTTAAGAAACTCAATGAGGAAGGTATGTGTTAGCAACATGATGTTCTCAAATAAGAATACTGGCACTGTGTTTCCATCCTCAAAGTTCCCACTGGACATGTTTGTTTATACTAGGCCTTAGAGATGTCCATTATGAATTCTAGAAGAAAATATACATTCTTTCTGGACATATGTTTTAGAAAAACAAGGAACTGTCAAATTCAGCTCACCGCATCTCTTCACAGTTAATAATATGCATTGGTAAAATTGCACACCAACCAACATGTAGGAGCAGCAATTTCCAGGCATTTTAGAAGCCTTTCCAACTGTCCCGTATTTAGATCAAGCCTTTCAAGCCCTCCAACAAAGCCTGTTTAAGATGTTTGTTGGATGCTGCCACTCGTCGTGACATCATGTTAAACTGACTGCCAGACCTGCATTAGCCAGCCAAACAAAGAGCATCTGATAAGGTCAAATTGTTCAAAATTTCTGCAAATTTTTCGCTAGTTCTTCACTTAGTTTCTTCCATTGGGTAACAACTGAACACCCACATCATGAGCATTCAGTTTTCCAGATGCCTGTGTAGTTTTTTTCCTGTGATACCTGATGAGTATGCACTGGATACCCGCTGGGTATCACAGGAAGAAAATTTTTCTTAAAAAAAACTGAGCACAGTCTTTACAGCATATGCTTGGTAAAGCCCATGGCCTCAAGCTTTACCCTACACATAACAGACTTCCAATGGATGGTGAGCTAGTGGCTGGTATCAGAGTTTCACAATGATCAAACAATTGTAGGCCAAGGAGAAAAACTTACGGGTCAAATACATGTCCCCCTGCCTCTTGAAGTATCAAAGCACCCGCAGCAACATCCCTGCTCCATATAATATTTGGTAATCACGAAGGATCAGAGGCACATAATAATGTTCTTAAGGTCATAACAGTGATGTTCCCCTAAAAATCCTCAAATGATTCATGACTTGCAGAGATTGTAGACTGGCATGCAGTAAGTGACAAAATGAAGAACTTGTGAACTCACCAGGGACCTCCAAAGCCGAGCTCATAAAAGAGATCAAGTCTCCCACAAGCCACTCCACACAGGTTCATTGCACAAGAGCCACATAAACGAAGAGAGCGCACCTGCAAATGCCATACACGAGTCACATTTTCCAACATCCTTGCAAACAAAAGTGCTCTGAACTTTGTAAACTAAACTAGGGATTTACTCATTATCTGGAAGCTCATATGCTGTAAGAGTGTCAATCAGGCCTCCACACACTTCCCAAAAAAAAATCCTGAGATACACAATGCTTATTTCGCATAGCACAAAATCAATAAAATTTGACTGTTGCACTTGACAGCACCAAGATATCTTTGCACTGTTGTGCTCTTGCAGCTTGATGCAAATGGACCATATCATCATCATTGTACCTCGAAAAGAAGGTTGTTGATTCTGTTAGTGGTCAAATCTACAGTTTCTTTATCTCGCCTTGTCCCAACCTGCAGATCAGCAAAACCTGGTTCACCAAACTTGCAATACATGTGGATATCAGAATGATGCAGCTGAACAACTGGAGAATTAACAGTTCCAACAACTGGAGGCATGGAGTAACATCTCATACAAAAAATCTATATGTCCAATTTGAGTCCCACAATCTGACACCATTCCAGCACAGAGTGAACCAACACCCACCAGTGCACAATGAAGGATGATCAACAGATTTGAATATTCCATGATCTCTTTCAGATGAAATCAACAGAATTGAATAGCAATAAAGGAGGCAGTTGGTACCTCTGTGGCAAGGAGTGCATTGCCAATATCCTGCTGCTCCGAAGCTGCACGCCCTCAACAAAAGGATACAAATTTACTGAGCAAAATGGCTGCGGATAAAGATAGCTTATAAAACCGTGACACCCTCATAAAGCCTACTCACCTTCAAGACTTAAAAATTTCCTTGTGTTGTTGCCACAATAAGAGTCACCAACACCTAGGCATTAGGGGGGATTCACATGATCATCACTGACCATAGATGCGCTGCCCATTCAAAAAGGCTCCCTTTCCTATCACAGCAGTGAATAGCTGTACATACATCCCAAAAGAGAAAACCACCCATGAACCAAAGCACACAGCATTTTTCAAACCAAAAATTGCAACTACAACACAGATATATGTGTGAGGGATATTTCAAGACAAACATCTGAAACACTGCCCAATAAAAAATAATCTGACAGACAGAAATCTTCTCTAAAGCCTAAACCCCCACCATAGACTGCACAATAGATCTGAAGTCCGATACCTCATCAAGAATGGGGTTGAAGACTACTCCAATAGTTGGAACTTTATCAATCACCAATCCAATTGACACACAAACAAATGGGTACCTATCATGTGCACACAAAAAGGATCAGTCATAAAGCTCCATTCCACAAAATCCACTGGACTAATAGAATCAGCAACAAGCTAGTGATGATGAGATCATGAGAGGAATCTGAATTAAGGATCAGCTGGAGAAGAGAAGGAGGGTACCTGTGAACAAAATTTGTAGTTCCATCCAAAGGATCCACAATCCATGTTGGTGCATCTGTCAATTCTGGGGTACCATTTGTTGCAGAGGTCTCTTCCCCAATGAACTGCACAAAAACATCCTCAGTGGTGCTCAGTATGTGACCCTGCACACTAAAAATTGGATGAAGAAAAGTCAACACATGCCGGTTTGGCTCAGCAAAATGGTTTTGTCCCAGAAGTTTTGTACAGTTTGCTGAGGCTAGTAAAAGGTGCAGCAAAGCTGTGCACCTACCAGAGAAGAGTGTAATAGATATGATCTGAGTGTTGTTCCTTGTTTCTGATTGACCAATGGTGGTTTGCTATTAGCAGTCTCCCACCTATTTGCAGTCCCAGTTTTAGTTTTATGGATGGGGTTGGAAAAAATGTAAATAACTAAACTTGGATCTGAGAAATGTTTTCGCACAGTTACATACTGAGCACAAGTACACAAGAACAATCAAAGAGTCCTGCTGCAAGCAAAGAAACTCTTTCACAAAGCACAAATCCCCTTTACTTTGGGGAGGAGCATTGCAAGCAATTGAGAAACTCCTCATTCACAAAGCACAATAATCCCTGACATGGGTGAGTGAGCATTGCAAGCAAGCAAGAACCTCATTCACAAAGCACACAAATTGCTTACTTGGTGAGAAGGAAATGCAGACTCCAAATACTGGAAGATCATGGTCTCACAAGCCTTGTCTGTCTCTGTTACCAGATCAACCTACACCAAGATGGGGAGAGAGATGTCAAGCCACAGGAGAGTTAACTACTGTTCACAACCCAAGCCTGGCCTGCTTGCTGCTAATTTCGAAAATACCAGCTGTTCTTGACAGATTCTTTTTGTGAATCCAGCTCAAAGAAAACATTCGGATTTGGAAAAAAACAACAACACAAGGAGAGATGGGTGTCTGTGACTCCTCACTTTTCCTTTGTGTTCCACTGCTTTTGTGACATAGAAATTGCTCAGGATTATCTGGCCTGCTCTCTTGGCAGCTTCCACTGCTGCATCTAAGTAGCTCTCCAATGTTTCTGTAACAATCCCATGGAATGCGAGAATGGTAAGAAAATAAAATAGAATTGTCTACTTGAATCCCAGATCACCCCTGTTATAGACTTCCTCATCATCATACCATCAAACCCGAGGTTGCAGATCGTGTAAGGTTCTCTTTCCATTAGGCTGCTTTGATCACAGTTACACATAGTGTGCTGAGTATCTGACTTTCCGAAAAACAAAGCAGAAATCTGTTACTGGGATTAAGATGATTCTGCTCTTGTGCAAATTGGTGTGTTCAGCAGATGTGCATCGATGTGCATGTCTGAGCATAGACAGGACTCACCGGTATGAGCACCCATTTGTGGTAGCTGGCTCCAATTCAGATGATCTCCTACTTGCAACAAGATGGACAAAAGTTGTGCTACTACACCTGCAGTCCAAAAAACACAAAAGATAATACATAACTGGTGATGGTGATCACATGGCAAACTAGAAAATGACCCAAATCCAAGACACTCACTCTTTTCTTTTATTGCATTGATCTGAGTGAAAGACAACAAAGCTTCAATAAAAGGCAACATCAGAAGTGAGGATGCAATCTAAAGCATGTATGAGTGGATGAAAGATTTTCATAAGAAATGAAGGCAAAAACATTAGTATATTGTCAGCCTTCAGCAAATTCTACATTCTTCAAAGCTTCTTCATCAGTTACCAGCATAATGAGCGAAAAAAAAAATTGAACGTTTTGGGTCATTTGCAAATCACAACCCAAAACCAAAAAAACGGACAAAATTCTGATCTCCAATCTGATAATTCATATTTTCAGCACAAAGACATTGGGAAGGGGGGGGGAAAAAAAAAACTTCGTCACTCAACATGCCCACAAACATCTCCGACAAATTTAAACAACAAATTGACTTTCATTCCTTACACTAGGACTGCAGTAGTCGAAGAAGGCGAGCAGCAAAAATTGGGAGCTACCGAGAAAAGAAGGAGCTGCAAAATTGAACCGATTGTATTGCAAATGGGCTAAACAAGCTGACAATGGAAAGGAGCAAATGGGTCGATGTAGTGCAAATGGGTATGATTTTGAATGGGGAGATTAAGGGTGAGGGAGATGATGATGTGAAGAGAGAGAGAGAGAGAGAGAATCAAAGAGAGTTTCTTTGGCTGAGCATCAGATGCTGATGATCATAAAGCAGTGGCACTGCTTCTGATGCTGCTGTTGCTGCTGTGGGCGTGATGAGATGGTGATACTTTCCTTGAGGAGCGAAATGAGAATTATCCGAGCATATGCTGCAGGAATTGTCTGCTTTTCTGATTTCTTAATTGCACATGTAGTTAGCTATTATACTTTTTTTTTTTGTCTTTCCTCAAACCAACCAACCAACCAACCAACCAACTTCCTGAGAATTTTGTGTCGGATTCTTCTGCAACTGTGGCGAACTAAAAGGCATCTAGAAAGAATCTGGTGAGAACTAAACGGCATCTAAAAAGAATCTTGCAACTGTTGCAAAAACGTTGGCTGTCACCCTGGCCACCAACTGTGAATTGTGGTTCGCTTTTGGACTAAAAGGCATCTAAAGGGAATCTTGTAGCCAACTCAAAGGAATCTAAAGGGAACCTTTTTTTTAACCGAAAGGCATCTTAAAAGAATCTTTCAATGGTCTGTTTTTTTTTATAATAAAAAGCGGTTGTGTAGATGTGAAATTTCGCACAAAAAAATTGCCTGCCGCCAAGGCCACCAACTGCTTGCTAGCCATTCGCTCTTCTCCGTTTGGTGTTTCAAAGAAAGTTTGCAAATTTGTGGAGGTAGTAAATGCAAGAAGGTAAGGTAGGCTGCTCTTTGTTGGGTTTTAAACCCAGTCTTGGGTGATTATTTGAATTTTATGAAGAAGCATTGGTTCCAGTTCTTAAAAGTATTTTGGAATGAGAGGAGTGTTGGTTGCAGTGCTTTGGACAATACTCAGACTCAAAAAAAACCACCCATCCCAATTATTTCAAAAACCTTAAAGAACTAACTGGTAGTTTTCTTGAAAAATTTGGCAATGACCTAGTAGTTTTATGGTGGGTTTATTTGATCTTTTCAAAAAATTGAAAACCATAGTTGAATATCAAAAACCAAGTCTTTGATTTTTTTTAAACCATGGTTATTAATCCTAAGACCCACCCCAATAACCATATCAAGGTTTTTGTTTCTATTTTTAATAATAACCCATCATTGTTTTCTACCTTGTTTATTGGTATATAAAACAAGGTTATGGGATTAGTGTAAAAGATATTCACAAATATATGTGGTCTATGGAATAGGCTAATGCTTAGGGACTTTTTAAAAAGCCTATAGAACTAATCTATCAAGTGTGTTAGTTTAGTTGTTATATTAGGCCCCAATTCGTTGGGAATAAATTGGGTTGGTTTGGTTGTTTGGGTTTTTATATCGAACTAGTTCAAGTGTGAATTTTTGTACATGGGATATAATTTCAATGTGTGTGATCTCAAATCATCAAAAGTGATTTGAGATTCCAACACCCTTTATTGTTGTATGCAAGTTTTTATGTGTTTTTTGCATGGTGTTAGTTTTTGCATTTTGTTGTGTGGAAGTGTTAGGTTTAAATTCTTGTTTTCATTGCAAGTGAATGACCATTTTGAATCATGGAAAATGTAATTAGTTGTTTTGTGTTATGACTAGGGTAGTTGGTTTAACATTGAGATTTTGATGTTTATAGTTTTGCATTGGATTTTGCTATAACAATTACTATGAATACAAGTTTTGCTTGTTAGTGCCACATGGCATGGGTGTTTACTTTGTGGTTAATAGTTGTATCACTCTTTAGGGATTTGAATCATTCACTAGGGATTTGCAAGTACTAGAGGCCGAAAATGCAACATGTGATGATTTCAAAAAAATGATAGCAATGTTGTTATAGATGGAACTAGACAAAGCTATGTGAAGAAGCTCAAGGAAAATTCCAATAGTTTTGTTTTTGCCATATAGAGTTGTGGAATTGGATGTGTCCAATTCCAAACATAAAATGTGATTGCTCTTAAATATCAACCTTTTAACACCAATTCCCAAACACATGTAACAATTTTGGGGCAACATTTCCAAGGAGGAAGTCATGGTGTATATAAAGATGGCAAAATAGGGGATTCTTGTAATCAAAATGGTGAAAATTTTCAACTATGTTCCATTATCCATGTTTGATCAAATGAAATGAATGGTTGTTGAAGGAATGACAATTAGGACCAAACAAGATATCTTTGTAAGGAACAATCAAAACTTGTGCCACAAGAACATATTATGGAACAATCAATGAACTTTTACTAAGTGTGATTGTACGAGGCTTGGATCAACATCTGGTTGCATAGGCACCATGATGTGATTGGTACATTTTTAACTTTAAAACCTTTCTTTCCTAGCACATAGTTTCTATCCTTGAGTTCAAAGTATTATGATTTTGAAACTTGGTTGGCTTTTGCTATTAAACCTAGGGTGGTAGCTTCCATCTCCTTCATATTCATCAAAAAAATGATTGTATGGGTTGTGAAACAATACCTCAAGGACCTTGAAGTAAAGCTCCTCCCAAATTTTGGGAATGCACCAAGTGTTAAAAAGATAGAAAATTTGATTAAACCAACCAATTTCATGATAAACAGCTTGAACATTCCTATTTCAGTTAATCATAAACATTTAAGAATCAACATGAATGTCACGCCCCCAAGCTTTTTGGGAACAATTTCAACAAGCAACTTGGCTTGAAATCATCTAGGTTAGAGGACATAGAAGTTATCATAACAAAAGAACACTCCATTGCAAAGGTGGTGGTACTACACCTAGAAGGGGTTGGAATTCCCATTTAGACAAATGGGAAAGTGACGGAAAGGGACCAAGCTATTTTAAACAGTTCTCCTATTAAAGTAAACTACTAAAATGGGTTGAGGATTAATTGGTGTGCAGGTAATCATGTATACAACTAGCACTAGATAGATGATGGAAACATGGGGGATAATTTGGTAAAATCACATAAAAGCGTGGAATGTGATTTACTTGTCAAGAATCTATTCATGCCCCCAAAAAAGATGAGGGCAACAAGATATGTTATTATTTTATATAGGAATATAATGATGGGGCATTTCAAATTACATAAGATTTGTAATGAAGCACTACAACATTTTTGTTTAGGTATGATGTTTTGCTACTTAAACATGTTGATTTTTGGTTAAAAGTATACAAACACAATCAAAAATGATGTTTACAACTTGCCATTGTGTTTCAAAAAAAAATCAATATTTTTTTGTTCAATACAACATGTTGTGTTTTGAATAAAAGATTTCAAGAATATATTGATCCTTTCACATAAGAGGAAATCCCACATTGATTTTGGTTCTAGGATTCCATGTGTTAAAACCATAAACCTAAAGTTGTTATCAAACAATGTTTTGAATTTTTTTTTTAAAACATGGTTTGAATCACATTTCACTTTCTTTAATAAGGTTGAAAGAGGTGGTGTCGACAATGATGGATGCTTGGGTACAAGTTTGGGGCTTATTGGACTTAGTTAAGTTCAACTTGGATTTGGATGCCTTTTGCAATCGGGTTTGAGAACATACTTGGTGGATCCTAAAAATACCCCACAAAAATCCATTTTTCTTTAACATAATGGCAAGGATGATTGGAATAATGGGTCTATGCAAAATGAGCTTAATTGGATCCTAGAAATAATGTTTATCTCTAAGATTGACAAAACTGCCAACAATATCTACGTTATTTGCATAAAATGTATCAAAGCACAAGCCTAGAATAGACTATAAGGAAAGGATTTCATGCCTTGTATTAAAGGGGATACTTGGATCTCTATGGAACATATGCAACATATTGCAAAATTAATTGCAATAAAGATACCAATTCTCTACATCTTTATTGTTCTTAATGTCAATTTATAAGTTCCATAAAAAGAGTTATAAATGGCTCTTTAATGCTCATGGGTTCATTTTTGCATTGATAGAACATCTACTTACTTGTGTTCTTATGAAATTCACAATTCTTTTCAAGGAATGGGTCAAGATTAGAACAAATGGGTATTAAAGATTTTTCAATATTAAAACATCTATGTTTTGTATTTATAATCAATTATTGATTTTACAATTAGCCTTCTTGAAACGAGAGAAAATTTCTTTGTAGTAGACTTTACACAATGTTATGAAAATATCCCTATTGAAGGGAAGGATAATTAATTTTTGCAATGTATTGCTTTGTTATAAATATTTTTCAACAATACCATTCACATCACCCTAGATCATAACATTTATTCTAGATTTAAAGTGACTGAAAGAAATGGGCAAAAGGGGAACAAACCAACACCAAATGGGCAACTACAATGCCTAAGAATGGTAATTGGATTGGATTTAGTGTAAATTGACTAATTAAGGTTAATTTTTGGCTGATGTACAATTGTCATGTTTCATTAGAGTTTAGAGACGAATTTTTGGAATTCCCATGGATTTTGCATGTTCGCCTCCATGATGTAACATTTATTTTCTCTTCTATAAATGTCAATTCATTATGAGATTGGTCAAACTGGATAGAACAAACATTATGAGTAGATTCAAATATGTAACAAAATACATGGATGATATATGTTGGATTATTGTTGGGGATCCAAACTTATTTTTGGACTCACATAATCCCAGGATGGATGATAACCCTTTCTAGTTATATCCACTTAACACTATGTAGATTAAACTGCAAGTCATTAAATATGATGCCAACTTTTCAAGTAGAAGCATTGAGGCCAATTTTAAGAATTTGCATATCCATAGATTGAAATAATAATTTGGTTCAACTATGCAAAAATGACAAAAGGAGAAAACTTCCATTTTCTTATGTTCAATTTATCAAATTTCATTTTAACAAACCCATTATATAATCATACAAGGTAAGCATTTTTCAAGGCTTCATGATTTTATATGTATCCAACAATGTTGAAGATGTTTTTTCGAAATCATGATTTTGATTTTGGCTCTTTATAATAATGGTTTTGATGTTATCTAACTTTTGCATATAATTTGCAAGTATATTATTGACATATTTCCATTAGTTAAATTCAATGTTGAACCATTGTGCAATAGACTACAAGGCATGTCTTTTCGCATCCAATTTGCAAGGACACAAGTCTATTTTTTGCAAATTACACATATGACTTAATGGTCATTGTGATTTTTTAGTACCTTAAAGATAAGGATTTTAGTAAGCCTTTCACCAATATAAGAGAAAGAAAAGGGATGTGCATCATTTAAAAGTCTTTTAACTCGTATAAGATTGCACATAAAAGTTTATTTTATCAAACAAATATCATGAGTTAATATTTATAGTATTGGATATTTCCACATTATACATACATCACTTTGAGTTCATTCAGTGATACAAAGCTTATAATGTCCTTTTTTAACATTCTTACATATAAAATGGGTGTTGATTAGTGTTGTGTGTAAATGGTTTGGGACTTACATTATGTGTAAGTGTAAGTGTAAAAATCAATACATTTATATGATTTTATGTGGTCGTGTAAAATAGTGTAAGTGTAAAACAATGTAATTTTTTTTGGGGGAAAAGGGATTTCATAATTTTTTGGTAATAGGCCAATCAAACAACCCATTGCAAAAAAAAACCCCATCAAAACATGCACCCAGAACTACTCCTTTTAAACCTAGCCTCATTTCACAAATTTTTTACAATTAATGTGTGTCATGGATCCCCAACTTTTTCAAGAACTTATGATACAAATTAAAGTTAGTGATAAGATTTCATGATGAAACACAAACCTAAAGCACAAATTTTTTTGTGATGGATTATTAGTAAACAATAAGGTGAAGATAAGAATGAGAATGTGGCGATAGAGGGGTATGGAATGTGTTTTCAATAACTAATCATTACATAATTTGTTAGCTTCACATGGCAATGGATGTTGTTATTGATTGAATAGAATGGTGAAATGCAACTTTAAACCTAAGTTGATGTGATGATAAATCACAAAAATTCCCCCTAATTTTTAATTATGTGTGTAATTTAACTTATTAACAAATATCAATTTGGTTATTTATAACTAACAAAAAAAAAGGCCAACATGCATGGGGATGATTCCTATCAAAGGTAACATGTGGTCGATGGGTGGATCACACTAATAAAAATCACATCAAGCATAAACGATATTTGGTTTTTCATGTTTTGAATTAATAATTTAATTTGATATTGTAATTGGATTTATTATATAACAAGATTAATAAAATATTATGGGATCATGTGAATAAATTTGAAATCAATTTAATTAATAAAAATTGATAAAGACATTTTTAAAACACTGGTTTAAATAATAAAAACACTTGCAAATGGATCATTCATGGCACACACATTGACAAAATTCAATTTAGAGATCATGTTTAATTAAGCAAACAAGTCAAATGACCAAGTGTTAACTTGTAATAGTTAAGGCATGATTTTGACTTAGTTGGTAAATAGGGTTAGTTAAAGAATATAAAAAAAGAAAAACTAACAATGTCCCTTTTTTACTAAAAGTTGTCAATCTTTTAAGGAAAATTAGTTAAAAACTTGGTGTCACCATTGTCAACTAGTAGTAGCATCTAATTGGTATATGTTGAGACGCCTATTTTGTAATATAGAAAGGAATACTTGGAATTTGAGAGAGGTGGATCATAAGTATAGAATAGAAAACTTGATTAGTAACAAAGACGGCTACATGTAGGATGGGAGAATAATTTAACAATAATGTTATGACCCTAAATCTTATATATTATTTACAATGGATAATGACAAGGATCTTTTAACCTATTACACGTGTGTGTTTCTTGAATCATGAAGTGTATGTGGATATTTGTGTAATAATTAAATGCAATGTGTGTAAAGACCACATTGGAAGAATGTGTGTTTTTAAAAAGCTTGCTACAATGTAAATGATCAGATACAAGTTTTGTATGTTTAGTCAATTTTGTAACTAAGTTTTTTTTTTTTTGGTGAAACCCCATTTGTAATTGAGCATAACATGTGACCACAAGCAAAGTTAAAAAATCTCCCATATGAATGCCTTGTATGTGTGGTGCATAATATGATAATATGTTGGCGAGTATTATTTGAACTAGCCATACCTACCAATGGCAATGATATTGGGTTGTCATATAAGAAGAACTTGGTTATCTAACAAGCTAATGAATTTTTTCATGTTTGCACCAACAAAGCTTAGGGTAATTTACAACATGCAACGGTTATCCCCTCATTCATCATCCATTTTGTGAACATCAATTGCATTTTCAAATTGCAAGCCTTATCCATTTAAAACTCAAATGTTAACAACGAGATTTGTTAATAGTCAACTTCCATCCATCAAAAGATCACCTACCATTCATTCTATATTTGTTCCTTGCCTTACATAGAACAATCAATACTAGTCATCAAATGAGTGGGGGTTGCTATTAGGGGTGCACAAAATTGAGATGTAAGGGTGTGAGGTTTTGGGGTGTAGAGTGTTGTGTACCCCAAAGTTTATTAACATGGCCCTACATTTATGACACCCACTTTGATGTGGCAATGGTGTGGTTCCAATGTGGTGCCTAGATGTGGCACCTTGGGAACACATGTTCCCACCATGGGGAATACACATTCCTAGGTGTTTTCACATTGGGGAACATTCATTCCCATGTGGTCCCATGTTGGGGAATGCAAGTTCCCATGTTGCATAACAATTGTTCCCACATGGGAAAGCACATTCTTCTATTGGGGAATGATTTTCCCCACATGGAAACCTTCATTCCCACTCATGTTCACATAGTGGGGAACATGCATTATCATGTGGGAACCCCAATCCATACATGGGAAAGTTCCCACCTAGTTCCCATGTTTGGTTATAAGAAATAATTGGGAGGCTACTGCTCTCCTCAAATGGCCAAAAAAAAAAGTGTTGAGGACAACCATAATGATTTTTTTAATCGATGTATCCCATGGATAACATGTTACTTTGGATTTTCCACTAGTGTGCTTATGTTTGTGCTATGTACATGTTTGACTTTGGTACATGTTACAACAAGTTGAAACATGTAACATACAAGGTTTGGTCAAAAGTTTCAGATTTTATTTTTCCCATGAAATAATTGTACCATGTGGTTAGCGAACCACATTTTGATTATTATCTAGACTTGGAATCGACTACTTAAATTATGGCATGTGGAAATCTCACCTTCCTTGGTACCAAAAAAAAGATCAAGACACAACTCTAACTCAAATAATTTCAAGCCAAAATAAAGTTCCAACTAGGATCCATCAAATAACCCTATCTTGTGCTCACAAATGATCTTCATGTGCTTTTATGTCTATGAAGACCTTTACAATTTTTCTTGATTCCAACGCAAGCTCTTTGTGCGTTTTTGATGTGTCTGACTTCATGGCATGTTGTTCTGCCTTTAATTCAGCATACAATGGCAAAACAACATCATGTTCTCGAAGAACGCACTCAAACCAATTTTGTTTCACATTCACACATAGTGCTATTAATGTCCAAATAGCCATAGAAGAATCATTATGCCAATTGATCCTTCTTCTAGTATGCCAAACTAGATGCTTTCACAACAAGAAAGCCAAAACCCACAAGCATAGGGACAACGTTAGATGATCATCCATCCTCCAATGACTTATAAAACTTTACCTTGTGTTTTAAAGTTTTGAGGTACATGTGCTCACTTGTGGCAACAGATAGATCCACTAAAAAATAAAATAAAAAATGTTATATATTTCCAACCCTCCAAGATCCTATGAACAAGAGCTCATATCCATCTTTCAACCCTTCAAAACCTTCCAGAAAGAAAGACTCATCCCTACCCCCCACCCTCAAAACCAAGGAAATTCAATTTAATCTAATAACTGAAAATTAAGTTTAAATGATACAATTCCATTATTTTAAAGTTAAAAGTTGAGAATTTAAGACAAAAGAACAGTTTCTAATGTAAATACTTGAAATTAGGTCACACGGTGTCTTGCTTTGCTCGCTGTTCTTCACGTTTTGATGGGTTGCTTATACTTGCCAATTTTGGATCGCGCTCAAGATTCTTACTTTGGAGCATTTCTCATACTTGAACACTGAGGAGCCACTTGCCTACTTTGCAGTGTTCAAGCGACAACGGGCAACTTGGAGTGGCGTCCAAGACTTGGGGTCATGGAACATCCAAACCCAACTCCAGCAGGCTGTGTTCTAATGGTAGCAACTTCTCGTGCATTTCATACATATCACACTTTTGTGTGTTTGTCAGACAACTTGCCTCATGTTTTGGACCAGGATTTAAAGCAAATGCTGCAAGAGTTTGTACTTGCAGTGCTGATGTTTGATTTCCCTTTCCTTTTTTTCTCCTCTTTCTTCTTTTTGCAAATATGTTGAGACGTCTGAAATCTCTGTAACCTCACTGACCTACAGTTCTGAGTAAAATTGTTAGTATGGAGAAGTTCTCAATACCCATGAAGATACTTGTTGTTTTGATTCGCAGACTGGTAACCTGATAGTCCGATCAAGTTGTGGCTATGAGCACCATTTGCAAAAGTTACCTGCCGACATTCGCACAAGTTTCCAAAACCATGCTGACTGTGGACAAGCTGCCATGGATATCGGCGACTGGATGACTGCAGCAAAGGAATTGGAGCTTTGTCAAGAGATTTTAAAATATGCAGGATATCATAAGCTGATAGATTTGGCTGTCTTTGATTGGCTATTGGTTTGGGTCAATGCTTCACTTGCTCATGTCTATCAATTTTGTCTGAGGAAATTCAGTGAGTACAGATTTGTTGAGCTCCGAGATGAGATGGTTGAAATTGTCGAAGATTTGCTTCCATCAAACAATAACTTGGAAGCACTGGAACTTGTCAATGTGGTGAAAAAATCACTGTGTACTGCAATGTATGAGTTCTGGGCCTATGCATCATTGCCATCTGATGCAAAGGAGAAGGAGAATGCAATCAAGTCATTTGCCATCTTGACAGGGTTACCAGAAGATGAGTGCGAATCTGAGCTTTGCCAGTTACTGTCTCTGAACCATGCAAGTGCTGGGAATAAAGAAGATGCACTGCAGTGGATACGCAAAGCAAAGACACTTTGGACAGAAAAATTTCCAGGTAGGGTAAATTATGATATCCTACACATGGAGGCTGATACCATGATTTATCTTAACAACTTGGAGGGGGCAATTGCAATCCTTAAGGATGTAAGTGCAGCTATGGAGTCAATGCCTTTGGAAAGAGGATACTGCAGTGATCCGAAGCCAAAGGGTTTTAATCTAGACAACAAGAAGGCTGTTCATGACCATCTGAGTAGTTGTTATGAGAAGCTGAGGCAAAGAGCTGCAGCTGATGGAGAGTTAAGCAAAGCAAAGCAATATGAAGAAGGTTCAGTACAGGAGTTACAGGAGGCTGACAAAATCTTGGACTCAGATCAGATGAGAAAAATCAAGTTACTGATAAAGGATGCTGATGAACATATGACAAATTGCGAGTACGTGAAAGCCTAAACCTGGGTCAGCTCTCTGATGTTGATGGTTGATGTCTTCAAGCATGTTGCCAAGAAATTTTTTTTACCAGGTGGACATACATAGGGGTGCTGAGCTAGAAGTGAGAAAAGTTCTAGGATTTTTACCCTGAAACAGATGTGCATTATGAACAAACTTTTTCTTTAGGGGCAATATAATTCGGTGAAGATGAACTCTGATGATTTTTCACTTGATCTTCACAGATTTGAAAAAGCAATTGCTTGCTCACTGGAGTGCCTCAGTCGAAGCTCCAAGCTACCACTGATTGACAAGTTTACTGCAATTGAAAGCTGTCACATGCTTTATGAATGCTTTCGGAAGATGTATGTTCAAAGCACCTTCATAGTCCATTCTCCTAATGAAGCCCATTTCTTGAGTGCGGTGCAATATGCCAAACTTGCTATTGTAGAGAGTGGAAATGTACTGAATTTAGTTGCTGGATTCCATGCTGATCTGGCCAGCTTATATAGCCTGAAGGCCTTACAATTGTTTTTTGAAATAATTGCGAAGACTTCCCCAAGTGGTGAACTCCTTCACCAACTCATTCAAGATTATTCTTCTAGGGCCAAGACTTCAAATTCAACCTTAACTTCAACAATTCAAAGCTCAAATGCAAATGCATACTTGACCACAACCAAGGAATTATTTGTTCATGGACAAAGAGCAGCAAATCTTTTTGCAGAGTTTTTGTATGGAATGAAGGATCACACAGAATCTTGGATAAGTATGCTGGAGAAGCTGGAGAAGCAGAAGCATTTGTATCGGTTGCTGCAAGAGCACCACATTTTGATGTATCATGTCATTTTGCACAGCTTGAATGGCAAAGTGCCAATCAATTTCACTGACACACAAGTGTCTGCTCTGCTTGAAAGAAGCATAGGGGCAGCCTTGTTGTGGGCAGAAAGGGAACGGACTCGGGCCTTGCTATTCCAACTTGGTTCCAACAAACTAAGCACACTTGCTACAAAACAGCTCTTTGAATTTGACTGCAATGATGAAATTGCATGGAAGGCTCTTAAGTCTAGTCAAGCTGCATGTGGGGCAAGAACTGTCATCTTGGAATACAGCTGTTCGGCTATTCTGGTGGAAGAAATCCCATATCTTGATGAGCGTAATTGTTGGCTCATTTATGCAGTGAATGATCTGGTTTGTTCCCTCCTCTTGTTCACTGAATCATTTCATTGCTCATGTAAATGAATTAATTTCGTCATGCAACTTCATGCAGCCAACTTGCAGAGTGTCTTGGGAAATCATGAAACAATTTAACCCTAAGATCGGCAATGCACAATGAACTTAGATCTCTTTTTTCAAGCTTGGGTTCCTCCAAGGTGTTTAGGTTAATACTGTGTTAGTCACTGTTCATTGGCTGGGCTGTTTTGGGTAGTTAAAGGTATTATTCAAGCAGAAGCTTTTTCTTATGAGAATTTAGAGAACTTTCAGACCATACATAGTACAATCTCTCTTCTAAACTTGATATCATTCCATTTGCAAGAGAGTTAAAGCCTTTCGGACAAAGGAGGCCATTGATCTTGAAAAGAGATTGAAAAGGTTGCGGAGCTATTTATCTCAATTGGATGATGAAGATGGGGTCAAGGGAACCTATGATGATGAAAGCATGAATGAAGATTTGGAGTTCTTGTATGAGCTACTTATCAGCCCTGTAGCAGAGGTTCTGAAACCCATGAGGCCTGAGGACAAATTGATAATCATTCCACATGAGGTATTCTCTTTCTTTTTTCTTTCCTGAGGCCTTAGGGTTAATCTCAATCTAGTGATTTAGATAAAACTCAGATTTGAACGACATCTAAATGCATATCTCCCAGCATAATCTGAGTAAAGTCATTCCTTTTGATGAGGACTAGGTCAATCCTTAGCCCCATAGCCTTGGAAGAGAAAATGTAATTACTAAGGTTGGTTTGAAATGAACAATTTGTTGTTTGTGTGCAGCTGCTCACTAATGTCCCATTTGCTGCACTTCGAGATCATAGCTACCCTGTGGGGAAAGGATATCTTGTCCAAAGGCATACCATCAGCATTAGTCCTTCTTTGAGAGTGCTTCAACATTGTAGTGAGCGATTAAAAGCTCTTGAACAGAACTCTCACAACATAGAGCGTGGAGCAATTGTTGCTGTTGGAGATCCTGCATATGGCAAAGAACCAAGGCGTCTCAGAGCAACTGGTGAAGAGGTGGAATTCATTGCAGGTTTACTTGATGAGAAGTATGTTGTCAAATTGTTGGAGACAGATGCAACTCCAGCTAAAGTTCTTGACTGGGCAAAGTATCCATCAGACAACAGCCTCAAGCAGATTGTTTTTCACATAGGAGCACATGGTACCACGGACACAAGTTTCAGCAAAGGTGCTCTTATGCTGGCAAAACCTAATGCTAAACCCTATCCCCCTGACTCTGGAACCCCACAAGACAAAGGTGAGTTTCCCCATCAGCTGGTGATGATGAAAGCTCATGAATGTTCTACAGTTTGTGTATTTGATATATTTGGTTTGATGTGTAAATGTGTGAAATGAATCTCCTTGGAAGCATTCAAAGTCATGACAAGTGAGTTCACCTAGGGTTAACCTACACAGTCAATTTAGTTTCTGAGCTGATCTGCACCCACAGTTGGGTGCTGATTGAGTCAGCAGGGGGTAATGGCATCTAGTCCTTACAATTCTTAATTAACATGATGATCGGATACTTTGTGAGTGACACAAGGTTGTGTCCACATTCATTGATTTGTGATTATTTTTGGTTTGGCCAAATCTGACACAACAATTGTTTGGTTACCTTAACCTTTTTTTTGGGTGGGATTTTTCTCTGCAGTTGCATTCATATGTTGTTTCTATGCTGAAAAACCTCCAAAACTCTTGTCTTGTAACCAAGGATAATCCAAAGCAATAAATTGAATAATGATTTTTCTCACTCTGAATCTAGATAACAATACTTCTGCTGCCAGATTCTGCAGCATCTTTTGCAGGTGCTCGAGACATTAATGATGCTGGTGATTCTCCAATGGAAGTGATGGAAAGCATTGAGGGTTTTGTACAAGTCAACACTTCAGAGTCTCCAAAATTGCTCGCAGGTGTTCAAAATGGTGAAGACGATGACAATGCTCGAGGGATTGAGAATGAAGATTGTCTACAATATATTGAGCATCCTCAAGAAGCAACAGAGATGAGCCATGGAGAGGTAGGAGGGATACGCAGATCTTGTCAACGGCGAATTGGAAGGTATGGGAGAACTTTAAAGTCTGAGGACATAAGTGGCTGTGGGTTTGAATGGAGGGCGCACATGGTGGTCCTAAGTGCATGTGACACTTCAAGAGGAGAAATTACAGCAGAGGGGGTTTTGAACTTACCTCGAGCTCTAATGGTGGTGGGTGTTCCGTGTGTTGTGGTCTCACAATGGCAAGTGGACGATTGGTCTACTTGTGAGTTGATGAAGGGCTTCTATATGAACTTGAAAAAAGGGCAAGATGTAGCATCAGCTCTGCGTGGTTCCATGGTTCAGATGCTTGATGATGAGCAGCGTAAAGTTCGGGAGTGGGCACCTTTTGTTGTTTGCGGTTTGCCTACAGTTACCTTCCCATTGGAGTTACAATCTTGAATACCAAATTGCTCTGTAGCACATACATTTTTTTGTGTAGTAATACTTAAGGGTCCCGGATAAAACATAACAATGTCTCTCCCCTATCACTGTCCTTGAATACTGTCTCCTCATTGGCTTAATGTTGCTGGCAGGGGTATTCTGAGTACAGAAGGTGCAAAAATTTCAACCCTACACCTATCATATTTTTTATGTTGGACATTAGAATAGGTACCTAGTTTGCCAACTAGGGGAATCATCCCAAGTGGTGCATGTGTCTCGGGCAGACACATTTCCTCACAAAATTAGGGGCCGTAATTGGGATAGCATCAATATTCTTCAACAGAGTGTGAAGAAAATTTTATTAAATATGTTGCAATTGGAAGCATAGAAATAGGCTCCCCCAGAAGACCCACTGCACAATTTGCAGCCTGGATTCATACCAGTGTTGTTGGTGAGTTATTGATTTTTTTTTCAATATCCGCCAGGTCGGTTATGAATTTTTTTCATTTACACCCAGGGTATCAAATATTTAAAAAAGTCAAATTTTAGAGACTCGCCTGGTATCAACTTGCTGGAGTAACCAATCAATAAGGGTGTCAACTTTTTAGAAAAATTATAGCTACGAATTGGCTGGTAGGAATAAGGGTTGATTTTTACAAGACCCTGTTGAAAATTGGTGAATATGGTGCTGAGGCTGGTTATCAAACAGTAAAATTCTTGATTTTAAAAAAAAGCAATTGTTTACCAATCTTCTTTCACTAAAGCAAGATTTCCACCAATGTTCACCAAAGCATTCAAAGGGCAAATGCAACCAAAAGTTACAGATGGCTATTGAAGCCAAGCTGAAAGAGAAGCAATCTGTTCCAACAGATTACAAAAAAGCCCAGTCCAAAGCAGAAATTGAGAGTGACAGATGATGAGAGATGGAGTTCTACTTTAGGTTTTACTTTAAAGGCAAATGATGAAATCAAACCTTAATTCAATGAAAGCTCTTGGATGAAGAAAAAAAGATGAAAAAAATGAATGAAAAATATATAACCTATCTAGGTAGGTGTGAGAGATCCCCATTGGGGTGTATATAGGGTATTGGATTCTCTGAAACTGATACCCTGTCAATAGGGTATTTTCAGGGTATCTAAAACACTGATACCAGCCTGAGTAGGTTCTTGGTTGGGTATAGCCAAAAAAGAGTAGAACCAACAGGTAGAATATGTGATACCCGGACATGGACCCTGATTGATAACCAGGTCGTTTTTCAATGACCAGCCAACACTGGTTCACACACACAGAGCCTGAGGTCTGGATGTGTATTGGATTTATATTTGCACCACCATATCCCATGGACTTGGTTTGTTGTCTTATGACCAATGTTGAGCACGTATGAGAACACCCACCAAAGCCTTGGAGGTTATAAGGTTATAACACTGGATATATACACATTTACCTATTGATGATGATTTTCTTGAAAGAGTAGGAGCTCTAAGGAACTCACACTTCTCAAGTGCTCACTTATCCACAGTCAGCATCACAACCTATATTATAACTATTTACAAGATCACCCCCACTTAGGTAGGTAAGATGTCAGAAGTTCTATAAGCGATTTGCTGATACACTAATTCATACCCAATCATATAACTAGAGGATTCTTGTAAGTTATTTCGTTTGAAATGTTGGGTTTTAGGGTTCTTTGATCATTGTTGGGAGTTATTGAAATGTTGAAATATAAGACTTTTGAATTGTCACCAAAATGAAGTTATGGGATGCATGTATTTACAGATATAGAAATATAGAACCTTAAGAGCATGAAAGGAATAGGGGTCCCTTGGGTGAACCAGCCAGCACCTTCACTTAGTATCATGAAAAACTTTGGGCATTACATTATAAATTGTAACCTTTCTGAGTCCTGATTAATTGATCTGCCCACAATTTACCACCTTTCTCTTGCAACCTTGATTCTTGTGCTCCTAAAATCCCGTAGCTGCAGATTCTCTTGAATTCATAACATACACAAGAAGGCAAGTGCCTTTCATCCTGTGAACCGAAGGCAAAGCCTGAGGTCCAGGGTGGAAGGCATCTTATTTGCCTTCCCCTTTGAAACAAATGAGGTGATCTGACGGTTCAGATCACCTTATGCTCTTGCCTGAGGGAATTTATGTGTAAGATCTCACTCAGGAAGGGTGGGAAATTACATACCTAGTGTAAGTTGTCCTCAGTTTAGGCACCAAAGAAATAGTCTTTCAGATGATTCTGTGGAAACTGACCTTCTTTTTTGTTTTTTTGTCAAGTTGGGTGGGGATGCCCCTATCTTATGGGAAGTAGACAAAAAAAATTCAGTTGACATTTATATGATCTTGCGTGGTTCTAGCTTTCGGATGGGGCCGACCATAATACTTTTTCACATGAGTTGCAGGCTTGGGTGTGGTGGCTGTCAACCCTACAGGCCTACAGCATAAATACCATTTTCACTCTCCAACCTTACATTAGAGTTTACATTGTTGGACTTTTCAAGTCCTGGGTCCCCACTCCCTATGCTTCATAATAATATCTAAAAATTGAGGCTCCTAAATAGGATAGACTGGCTCATAACCATTTGCCTGCCTATGACCAAACACTTATTTATATTTTCATCATATGTGCTTCATTTTGAGTGATTTAAAATGTTATGAGAGTGCTGTCTCAAGCTCTACAAATCATCTTTGAAGTGCAAAAGAAAAAGAGTAATGAAAAATTAACAAGAAAAAAAAAAGCTTTTCAACTTGCAGAATGCCCTTTTTTTTCCCTTTCTCTTTGGACCCCTCTTACTTTCAAATCTCATAACTTTTTTATCCATTTTAAACGATTTAAAGTGGTATAGGAATGCGACCTGAAGTTTTACAAATCATCTTTGAACTCCAATAACAATAGAGCAACAGATAAAAAAATATAAGGAAAATTTTGAATGTTTGGGAACTAGCCTTTATTATGTTTGGTGACTTGTTTTTTTGAATTCTTGACCCCTTGCACTTTGGGAGGCCATAACTTTCTCATTTCTAATCCATTTTCAACCATTGTTAGTGTGTCAGATGCACCAGGAGGAGGTGTTCAAGTTTTGTTTAAACATCAGAAACAACAGAGCCCTCCCCTTGCATCCGGCTGCCCTGAATGCTTAAGTGTTCAGTCACAGACTAATCTACCATAGTGACAATTTACAAACCACACAACAGGTCTTTTTTCATTTTTAATTCAAAAAGTGCCAAAGTTTGCAACAGAAAACGTTAGTGCTCATGGGGTATTACCCCTAAAATTACATAGGTCCATAGTTGTTAATGCAGTCAGTACAAGAGTACTGCTGCAATTCTTTTTCCCTGAGTCTGCCCTTTGCTCCATTTTTTCCACCCTGAAATTTCTAGACATGATTTGGGTCCATGTCATACATGTTTTGGGCATGTTAGGGGTGCCAGTGGGGTACTTAACAAGCTTCAAGACCCTTGGCACATGCTACCTGACATGTTATGTGGCCCTAACATGGGAGGTTATGGGTGCAAAACATGACAAGGTGAAAAAAACCAAGGCAAAATTTAGACTGAGGATACAAAATCGTGGCAATATAAAAAACCGTCCACAATTCTAGGGAGAGGGGGATGCTGCTGTCAACTTTTAGGGCATCCTAGAATTTTTCCTCCTCAAAGTCAGAGTTTGGTGCTTTCAAATTTAATTTCTAGACATATTAGGCCCACTTTACACTAGGAGTCAAGGCCAATGTGCAACTCAAATCAAGCATTCCTATTGGTGCAAAAAGTTGAAATCAGCCCCCAAGGACTTTACACTAGGAGTCAAGGCTGAAATTTTTTTTTAAATTTTCAATCTACCCCAAGTTACTAATAAATGCTGAACTTTATGGCCTTGTATTCACTCCAAGGGTGAAAAAACGATACCATCAAATCTGGGAAGCCAATTTGCAACCCTTGGGGCCAAACAAAAAGTCAAAATATGCTCAAAGTTGGCTCCAAGTTTTTTCAGCCCTGATTCCTGGTGTCAAATGGGGCCTTTGGTCCCACAAATTGTGACAAAATGATCCCAAAAGAATGTCTCCTAATTGGCTGAATGTTGCTGGCTGTGATGTTTTGAGTACAGAAGGTGCAAAAGTTTCAAATCTATTTGATATTGGACAACACAATAGATATTTTACCGATTACAGGAACCGAATTAAAACAAATTCATCCCAAAACGCGGGGGTAGCTGGCTGGAGGAGGAGACACCATTCCCCACCAGTGCTAGCTGGTGTAATGGGAAAACCACCAATAGTCCACAATCTAGAGTAATTAACTTTTTTCTGCAATATCTTCCAAATGAGGGCATGGAAACAAGGTCGCCTGGATGACATCATTTCACAATTCCCAGCCAGTGTTGCCACGCACAATTCATATTGGACTTGTATCTGCACAAACATGTCCCATGGATTTGGTTCTTTGTGTTATGACCTATGTTGAGCACTTATGAGCACTCCCAGCAAATTCTAGAGCTGACATGGCTGATTTTGTGAATACTCACAAGGTGGTTGCTAGAAGGAATTCAGTTTTTTTTAAGTGCACAAAATGGAGGTGAATCCTAAGAAAACCAGAAATTTTTTTAAACCATGAAAAAAGAAGAAGATTGAAAGTTAAGCTAATCCTCTCACATGTTAATCATGCATTTTCATATTGGACCCTCAAATTAGACAATTACAATTCTAGATTCCATTATAATCATTCATAAATGTGTTTTTACATGATAAAAAATGACTAAATAAAAAATATAGAAAAGGGTGATGTTGTGATTGAATTTTGGTACAACTTAAAGAATTTGCACCCTTATATAAAAACATCATTGAAATCATTAATTATATGGATAGTTTTTTTAACATATACATTAGAATAACACAAAAATAGAAAATTCACACATTAATGAAATGTTCTTTGTGCTTAATAGAAATTAAACACCAATTGAAAGTGAAACACAAATTGGTGATAATCCATTATACATGATTACCAAAATCTAATTTTGTACACAATTAGTTGTTATATGTACAATATATCAAGTATAAGGTTTAATTCTTGATTTTTTAGCATTTGATCCAACATGCATAACAAAACATGATTTAACGTCATATGTTTCATTATCAATATTTTGTTCAAAAGATCAATTATATTTATTATATCCATTATCAAGCAAAAACAATACAATATTTCCTATTGTCAAAGAAGAAATAGATCACCTTTAAACTAACATGCAATAAAAAAAAATTTAATCCATTTAACAATGTATCATGTAAATCATTTAATCATTTAATCAATTAATACCCATTTTTTGAATTTTCATTTTAAAAATATTTTAGTAGATCCAAACTTATCAGCACATATTATTTGTTTCAATGAAACAAAAATATTAAACATTTATGTGAACAATAAAATGTGAAATGTTTTTTAAAAATAGTTTCATGTTTTTTCTTGTCACATATTTTACAGTATTTAATTATGTTATTGTCATAAACAAATAATATAAAGCATGTTGGTACAAAATTCATTACTACATATTTTAACAAAATTACAAGTTAAACATTTATTTTCAATTTATTAACCTTTTAACATTTATTGTTTCTTTCAATACTGAATGAAAATTTGCAAAATATGCCTTTATTGAAATATCTAACAATAACAATTGGTAATTTCAATATGTAAACATGTTAAACATAACATTGACTCTTTATCACTACAAGATTTCATGAAAAATTGCCATTTCAATATCACACTTACAAAAATGATAATTATTTGTAATAAACAAATTAAACGTGTATGGATTAATGTACCTACACAACATGTTATTTTGGATCAATACATGTTTATTGGTCACATCATAAACCCATATATTTTACATTTAAACTACCAAATCATGTTCCCCATTTTGTATTGCCTTATTTTTTTTGTATTTTGTCCATCACACATTTGTTTCAACATACAAAGCCCACAAAACAACCTTTGACGCACCCCCAAGCTCCTTGATGGACTCAACTACGAGTCCAAGGGTGAAGATAACGAAAGGAAAAGGAGTTGGGTGCATTCCTTGGCTCACAGCACTTCGAGGGTACAAAGGCATGTTAAAGTTTTGGGATGGGACTAAGACAAGTCACAAGCGGCTCAATTATTCACACAGACCTGCACAAACCAAACATCAGCTTGGTTAATGCATAGTTAAAGCACTTTTGGTGCATGGACAAACCATGAGTAATCACGGACTCATAAGACTCACAAAACTCACCATAGCCCGGACTTGGGGGAACCCACCACCTTCCCCCTTATAGTATTTTTTGTGCTTGGCCACAGGGCCAACACTCAAATGTCATTTTGTTTTAGGACTCTCAAGTTAGGACTCCTACAACTTTGGAGGCTCATAACTTTGTGTGCAGACCTTCAATTGAGATGAGGTCCAAAGCAAAGTTGTAGCCCTCATTAAGAAATTTCCAATAGTATGTGGCATGCTACTTACACACAAGGAAATCAAGGCGATTCCCAACTTTTAATGGTCAAAAGTTAAATTGACAATTTGACTCCCGGCCTTTCTTTTGGCCATAACTTGTGTTCTAAGTACCCAAATGGGTCATACAAACCCATTTTAAACATCTAAGTTCCAAGATTTTTTCAATGATATAAATAACTATTTAATCCAATGAGTTTTGACTTTTGTAGTCGCTCTTTGAGAATTCGAAAGTCCAACTCCCAAAATGTGAGCTCACTTGGAAGTGTGGAAGTTGATTCCCTCACACTCTCCTACCCTCCCAGGAGCTTGAAATGTGATTCCTAGGCTTCCCTCTTGGCCTACACCTTTGCAAGCCCTTGCCTTGGTCGCGAGCCCAAGGCTAGGGTTACAATAACCTTCTTTAAACATATTTCACATTTTTCATAATTCCATGCATTTTATAAATTAGTTAAAAATTTATTGAAATAATTTGGAATTTCAAAATTAACGCATGCAATAATGAAGAATTATATGAACATTAATGTTAAAATTATTGCATAAATTTTTCATAGTGAAATCATCGTTTACTACATAGTATATCATCATTCATAGTGCAAAGTATAACCATGCCCAAATATGTATTTCGGAAGTGCTTAAGAAGGTTCCCCAAGAACAATAAGTAACACAAAAGTTTTTATGAAAGTTTTTTTGAACTAAGTCCTCAACGAATACAAATAAAAGTAATTGGCCTTTCTTCCCCATTATCCTTAATCTATTCAATACCAATGTTAGGGGTATGCCTTTAGGCTTCAATGTTGTTCCATTTGTTTCATATTTTCAATATTTACATGTTCTGAATAAAAAAATATTTAATATATTTTTAATATTCTGTGGCTTTGTTTTAAATTATCATGTTTCATGATTAGATTCAAGTTTAATCTTATTTTTGTTATGGTTTGTTATGATTATTGTGCAAAATGAAAATTCATTGGTCATAATGGTTTTTATACATGTGACACCAACTAACAAATATTTATAACATTCAAATGTCATTATCATGACCTTAACCTTGGGTTCGTAACCAAGGCAAGGGGCATGGAAAGGTGTGGGCCGAGACTGCAACCTAGGAATCACATTTACACTCCCAAGAATGCAAGATAGTGATAAGGAATGAGCCCACACACTCCCAAGTGCACTCTCATTTTGGGAGTTGGAGACCCTAGGGAGTTTTGAATCTTCATAGAGTGATTTGAGGGGTCAAAATTCATTTGATTAAGGACTTCCTTATACCATTGGAAAGATCTTTAGGATTAGATGTTTATAATGAGCTCGCATGATCCATTTGAATACTTACAACACAAATTATGGTCGAAAGAAAAGCTAGAAGTCAAAATGTCAATTTGACTCTTGACCATTAAAAAACAAGATTTGCCCTGAATTACATGTGTTTAAGTGGCGTGTGACATATCGTTGGAAAGCTCTCGACAAGGGCTAAAAATTTGCTCTAAACCTCACTCTAATCAAAGGTTTGAACAAGAAGTTATGGGCCTCCAAAGTGGTGGGAGTCCTTGGAAAAATGACATTTGAGTGTAACCCTCGTGGTTAGTCATAGAAAATACTATAAGAGGGAAGGTGGTGGCTTCTCCCAAATTCGGGCTATGGTGAATCTTATGAATCCGTGTATGCTCGTGCTTCGTCTATGCACTAAAAGTGCTCCAACTATGCACTAACCAACTTATTATTTGGTTTGTGCAAGTCTATATGAATAATTGACCCGCTTGTCACTTGTTTTAGTCCCCGTTCCGAAGCTCCAACATGCCTTTCTTACCCCTAAAATGTTATGAACTAAGGAGGGTACCCCAACACCTTTTTTCATTGTTGTCACATTTGGATTCGCATTTGAATCTTTCAAGAAATTTGGGGGTGCGTCGACCATTCAATCATGAAATAATTGCCACTATTTGACCTTTCAAAACTTAATATGCACATTGGGAATATCATTAGTAATAATTGATGTTCAAACACAAAAAAATTCATGTATGGTTTCATGAAATTTTTATAAATGTTTTGTAATCAATTTCCATTCCTTGAAACTATGTTAGTGAAATGGTATTCTTAGAGTTTTTAGTTACCAGTAGTCAAATATCTTCACTAAACCACATGTATTACTTTTCACCTACAAAATTAAACATACCAAAATCCCCAATTGGTGGTTATGAACATGTATCATGCATACCCAACCAATGTTAATTTCAACCCAACTACTCCTCCACCTAGTTGTATCATAGTGTGAAATCTAGTTTATAAGGAGTTTGACAATTTCCATCAATCCCAATCTTTCAAGTCCAAGTTTGCCCATTCAATTTGAAATGTAATTTTTACGCAAATTTGATTCAATCAAGAACAAAGATAGGAGATTAATTTGTTGAAATTGTAGGAAGGCAATGATATGTTTGAAAGATGCCATATCAACATAAATCTAATTGTCCCAAGTTGGAAACTCCCAATTTATTTCATGGTGGGAAGGACATGTCTTTTCACAACATGTCCCCCATTTGATGCATGTTATAACCACCTTTCCATATGCCTTAGTTTCACCTTTAATTTTTTGAAAAGTTTGTATTTCCCCCCATGCAATGTTATAAAGGTTTGTGATGAATAGTTTCAATTACACAATTTAGTTTGACTAAGTTATTAATTGGCATGTTTCAAAAGAAAAATTATGACCTACCTAGGTATTTATATATATTTGTTTCCAAATTTTAATTAATATGTCATGTGACAATTTTGGATTGTGCTATGGGTCATAATCTAAGACCATCTAATGAATAATCATAATGGATGTTGGATATCAATATTTTAAAGAAATATCAAAAAATTCTCATAGTGCCATGTGTTAAAATTTGATGAATGGATGAAAAATGGCATCAACATGATAATATGGTTGTAGTCATAGCGGAATTACATAATAGTTGAAAAAAAATTGTTGTGATAGAATTGTAATGAATTATATTAAAGTGTGATCGTGTATATAATGAATTGCATCTCTTGCAACTCATGTAACTTGTGCAATAACTTTCATGGGTGTAGGAATATAGTGAGTTGCAAATGGTCGGTGTAACTCAAAAACTAAGTTGCAAGCCTAGTTACACAACATTTTATTTTTTCATAATGACCACATATAATAATTGATGTGCCCCCTAACTCCTCGAGAGACCCAAAGGTGGGTCCCAGAGTGAGAAAATGAAAGAAAAAGAGAGTTGGGGCATGTTCCTTAATTCATAACACTTCGCAGGTAGGAGAGTGTGTTAGAGTTTTAAGATGGGACTAGAACAAACTCACAAGTGAAAGTTCAAAATGAGGTCAACTTGCACAACTAAGAAAAGAGGGTGGTTAGTGCAAGTTGAATGGAAATGGTGCAACGGACTTAATAAGGACAATCTCAAATATAAGTTTTACACAACTTGTAACCTTTGGGAGGAGGTATCACTCCCTTCCCTATAGTATATTTTGTGCCTCTCCGTGGGGACTACATTCAAATGTCACTTTTCCTGAGGACTCCCAAGTGGGAGTCCCAAAAATGAGTCCCAAAATTAGGATGCTTACTATTTCAAAACTTTTGACATTTGTATCTTTCTCAGATCAAGTCTAATTTGAAAATGCAATGGAAATATAGCTCTCAAAAAGAACTTTCTAACAGTGTATAGCACGCCCCAATCGGACCTCATTTGGACTTGCTTTCAAGGGATTTATGGTCGGGAGTCAAATTCCCAATTTGACTCCCGCCCTTTCTTTTGATCATAACTCATGCAAATCAAGTCTAAATGAACAATGCGAGGGCACCTTAAGCATCTACGCTTCAAGACCTTTCTAGTGATGTCTCGGGGGCTGAATTTGATAATTTTTTTGCCTTTTCAATCAAGGCTCTAAACATTTGCAACTTTTGCATGAGTGTAATTCCCAAAGTGTGAGTACATTTCGGAGTCATTAGGCTTCATCCCTTGCAATCTCTCTCATTTGTGAGAATGTGTTTCACACCTAAACACACAATTATCCTCATGGGCCCTTGCACTTCAAACTTAGTTATGAACCTAATGTTAAGGTTGTAACAATAATCCTACTATTAATAAACCTAGATTGGAATTAAGAAATAACTATTCACATTGTATAATTATCTTAATTAATGTTGCAAAAGTAAATAATAAACATTGATAAGCATAACACACATAAGTTACAAAGGAAATGAAATTAAGGGTTATGTTTTTAAAAAATTGATATTATACAAATCTTGCCTAATTATTACATATATTAGAAAAACAAAAATCCACCCATTTGGAAATGGAAACTCTGTTCAAGCAAGGTAACATGAAGGGAAGATTGTGTTTGGAGTAATGGCATGAACATTAAGGTATAATTACCCATCATTGATCATTAGTCAATGATTGAATGTTTCTAGATCTTTTTAGCTTTGTGTGCATTTTGAATGATGTAAAGAGTCATGAGAGTGCCAAACTAAAGTATTTCTATCAATTTTAGAGGCAGAGGAACAACACAAAAAAACAAAAAACATGTTGAAATCACATTGTGTTTTTATAAAAAATGACCATTTATTTTTAAACCTCATGTCTTTCTTATTTCTTGTCCATTTTTAATGATTTAAAAAGCTATGAGTGTGCAAAGTTAAGCTTTACATTACCTCTTTGAATTTTTAAAACAAAGGAACAACACAAAAAAAGTTATGAAAAAGATGAATGTGTTGGAATTTTAAAGTTTGAATTAGGCCAATGACCAAACACCAATCTCACCTACTTTTGACAATTATCTCTTCCTTTTTTTTGTTTGGTTTTGAGCGATCTAAATGACCTTGGGTGCACTAGGTCAATCTCTAAAAAGGCCTTTTGAATTTAAACAATGTTTTAAGATTTGAAACTTTCTAAGAGCTGAAGTGTTCAGCCATTGGCTTGTCTACCTATATTTTCCATATTTGTTTGATACCTTGGAGCCATTTATTATTATTCTATGGAGAAATAGAATTCAAAGAAAATCAAAAGCATATTTTTTTTTCACTCAAAAGACATTTGAGAAAATCATTAAGAAGAAAATTGGAATAAAACAACAGTAAAGAAAGTTGGTGAAAAATGTGTTTTTATCATACATTGGTGAAAGTTAAGCCTCAAAACATGACAATGAGATAAATTTCCTATTGAACTCAACTAAACATTTTGGAAATGAACATTGCATTAGTTTGAAACATTGGCCATGTTATGTTGATTTTAAGAAAAACTAGGGGCAAGTTTTGGAATTCCTTACTAGGAAAAATTGTTTAGGAAACAACTTCGAAGAGGTTTAGGTTAGAGTGAGAAATGTGTTTGAAAACATACTTTGGGATTTGCAAAAAAAACAAAAAAAACAAAGGTGATTATTAACTTAAGAAAATGAATGAATAAAATGAAATTATGAAACTATGCACTTGAAAACCACTCTCCTCATTTCAACTAAATTATAATTTTGAAAAAATTAAAGCCTAGGGTCATAGGAAAAGAATTCAGGTGAAAAAAATAGGCTGGTTTCTCATTTATTTATTTTTTCTTGTGTGTTGTTTCAAGATGAGTTTTCATTTTGTCCTCAATTTTAATGAAATTGGAAACATGTAGCCATAATTTGGGGCACATTATAGATGATTTTATTAGATAAATTTCACACTTTACACTTCTTGTGTTCCAAATAATTTGATAAAATCTTTCCCTAGCTAGTGCAAGATTTCTTTAGTTACGTTACCACAAATTCCATTGCCTAAAAGGAAGGGAATTATAGTCATCAATTTTTTGTTCTTAACAACTTTTGGAAAAAAGATTAGTGTAAATGCATTCTTACATACATTTCTAGTGTAAATTATGCATTGTAAGGCACAAGGTCAATGTTGTCATAGTCATAAACATATGTAAATCTTGAGATGTAGGAGTGAAAGGTTCTTACACCTACTCCTTAAGAATGGAAGGGAACATATGCTTACAAGTGAACATAATTTCCATCCCACTTTTAGGGAGTAGCCCCCCCCCCCCCCTTAAAGGAAGGATCTTCATGGACATAAGGTGCCCTCCAAACACAACAAGAATTTTTTTAAGTGCTTTAGGTTATTAATCAAAACATTAATAGTTGGCTTTAAATGTTCATACACATTTTTTTTTTTCTATTCCCACAAGAAAGACCTTTCATTTATGGAAACCAAGGTGTCAATACAATATAAATGGTTTTGTGGGTCCAATATTATGGGCTTTCTAGGGTTGCAATTATAGGATGAAAAGTTGAAAACTATAGTACTATGATAATTTATTGGTAGAGGCTATGCCTTTTGGTCAAGACTCTCGAATAATGCAAATGTGAATTGGTCCCACATATTCAATGAACATTTCCCAACTTATTTGAACTGTTATTGGTTTGGAAGGAAAGTCTAATTCTCTTGTGAAGATCAAATAGTGTTATTATTGTTACAACACGTATTGGGACCCATGTTAATTAGTTTTGGGGGATGTGCCTTTGAAGGTCAAATTTATTTATTTATTGTAAAAAGCCTCTTTGATTGGTCCATCACAAAAAAAAAGTTCTGAAACTTTCAAGATTCCCCCATTGTAAAAGTATTCATACCAAACATACAAACCTATAAGTCCCAGCATTCATCCACTTATATAGGTTCCAAAAGGACAATGTTAGGCAAATCATATGGGACAAAATGAGCTATTATGGGGAACATGTTGAGGAATATGTTAAGAATTTTGAAAACATGTTGGGAAATTGATGAAAACACATTAGAACAACAAAATCAAAAAAATCCAACTCACACATCGTTGCCCTTTTCAATAGGAAAAGAAATTGGGTCTATTGAGTGGATGTTGCAATTTTTCATTGGCTAAGCAAAAAATGTATTCAAAATTATGTTCATCACATATTTTGGCATATGTTAATGTGAGGGGCATGAATTGTGGGGACTGGGGAACATAACTTAATGTGAAGACATTTGGAAACAATGTGATATTTATTCATGTTTTTATTAACTAATAGGGGGTCACCCACATAGTAAGTGTTCCACCTTCTCACTTTGTGTAAGGAGCCACATTGATTGGCGCATCACCAATGTTTTTGGAACATTGGGCATTCACTTCCCCAATATAGAATCCTACACATGTTTCCCTCCCCAAAACAAAAGTATTGTTAAGCTTTGTTTTGGCCCATGCTCTTCTCCTTCTACTTTAGAAATTATATTCTTGGAAGTTGAATTATGACCAAACAATATGGGATAAAATTGAGGTGATATTAAGAACCTTTTATGTCGTAAGCCTAGCCTTGGGCTTGTAACTAAGGCAAGGGTTTGCAAAGGTGCGGACCAAGAGTGAAGCCCAAGAGTCACATATCATGTTCGTGGGAGTGTAGGAGAGTGTGAGAGAATGAACCTCCACATTCCCAAGTGAGCTCCTGTTTTGGGAGTTGGAGTCGCGATGGACTTTCAAATCTTCAGAGAGCAATTTCAAAGGTCAAAACTCATTGTATTGAAGAATTCATTATATCATTAGAAATATCTTGAAACAAAAATGTCTAAAATGGGCTCACATGACCCATTTGGATACTTAAAACACAAGTTATGGCCAAAAGAAGGGTCGAAAGTCAAATTGTCAATTTGACTCCCGACCATTAAAAGTCGAGAATCGCTTTGACAATTTGATTTTCGGCCATTAAATGTTGAGAATCACCCCTATTTACTTGTGTGCAGGTGGCATGCCACATATTGCTGAAAAGGTTTTGACAAGGGCTATAACTTTGCGTTAGACTTCACCTCAATTGGAGGTTTACAAAAAAAGTTATGGGCCTCCAAAGTCGCGGGAAACACAATTTAAAGAATTTCGAGACTCCCAACTTGGGAATCTCGGGACATAATGACATTTAGGTTCTGGCCCCGTGGCTAGGCAAAGAAAATACTATAAGGGGGAGGTTGGTGACTTCTTTCACGTTCAAGTCGTGGTGAGTCTTATGAGTTTGTGTTTGACCATGACTCATTCGTGCACCAAAAGTGCTCCAATTGTTTATTAATCAACTTGTTGTTTGGTTTGTACAAGTCCATATGAATAATCGACCCATTTGTCACTCGTTTTAGTCTTCATCTGGAAGCTTTAACATACTCCTTTACCCCCTTTAAGTGTTACGAGTTAAGGAGCGTGCCCCATTTCCTTATCCTTTCGTTATTTTCACCTTGGGATTTGTAATTGAGTATATCCAGGAGTTTGGGGATGTGTTCCAATTTGCGTGTTGTGTATATCACAGGTGCGAGCTTTTTAGCTAGGCGATGCTATTTCCCCTTATCGAGCTTCGTCTGGCGCATTTTTCATTTGTTTTCTTGTGCATGTTTTTCACCCCTACATAAAATTGTGCTGCACAGTTTTGAATGTTCTACATATTTTGCAAAAAAATAGTGCAATTCTAAATGTCCTACATTTGTTGCCAAAAAAAAAGAGATTTGAATGTTTTTCATGTTTTGGCAAAAAAACGAAAATCAGCACAATTTTCAATGTTCTAGAGGTATTGCAAAAAAAACAGAAATATTTTGCATCCCAATGTTCTGGGAACATTCTTTTCTCTTGCAGCGCACTAGGTTCGCAATCTGAACCTCTCTACAAACAGAGATCGCTCTAACCACTGGCATAGATTTTAGGAACAAGCACAACCTTTTGTTTTTGGGTCGTATTTCTAGAAGAACAACAGCCAAAAATGAAAACCCTGCGGCAGAACCACACGGTCCTCCGCAGGGCTGCACTGTCAGGCCCAGAAATGGCACCGCACAGTGCTCGATTGGGGGGGTATTTATAGCGTGTTGCTTTAGTCAACAGCAGTACATCAGCTTTGCCTTTGAGACAGCTGAATCAAATAGTAGCCGTACGTGTTTGCAATTTGTCTCTCCACGTTCGGATCTAAACGAGTCAGCTTCTTCTTCTTCTTCATCTTCAACATTCTCTTTTAAGAATAGGTATTACAGCAGCAGCAGAAGCAGCAGCAGCAGCAGCTTGGGTGTCAGAGCGATGGTCAATAAATGGAGCAAGTATCTGTATCAGGAGCACAGTGCCGTAGCTGTGAGCCCTTTGAAGACTTTTAATCTGCTGGATGTTTTGATCAAGACAGACCGGGAGGGCTTCACCCCTGTTCTTGAGAAAGTTGGCTCCATGGTCACATTGGGTAGACAAGGTCAAGAATTCACCGAGACCCAGGAACGTCTCCGTGATGGGCTGGAAAGCTTCCAAAGGACTGGCGGTAAGGATCAGCCGCCTGATCTATTCTTCTACCCTAAGTTTCAGTACTCTCAGTCGATTCAGCTTGTGATCATTGATATGTAGTTAAGCTAGATTGCACCAAAAAAAAGTTTGTTTGCTGTTGAAGTGGAGGCCTTAAATCCTGTGCATCTCTGATGAAAGTCTTGAGTCCAAGAAGCTACCATTTGATGTGCAAGGGCTCATCGGTCCATTTGGGTACCGCTTACAATCGGTAATGGGAATTGGGTATGAACTTACAGTATAATTGACTTCCTTCAAGATGATTTTGTTTGCAACTGGATCTGTAACTGGATTCCTGAAGTGTATGCAAATTGTTCTTTGTCATCTTGAGCAGTGGGTGCACAAGGTGATGAAACGCTTTTCAGATACAACCACTCAAACCCCGACATCAACGTGAATCTCAAGTCTTCAACTTCAGTGATTGGTAGTCTCTTGATTGTCTTTGGGGATGCAAATATTCGGTTCTGTAATGCCAAACATCTGAAATGCAGCCTGAAACATGTGAAAACCGCTGGTGTGGACAAGGAAGAGCTTACAGAAATCATAAGTGATGAAATGTGGAAGCCAGACATTAAGAAGAGGATCCTCAAATGGCCCCAACCAGCTCATTGCTTCAGCAAAGGGCAAGTTCCCCAACTCCCAGACCAAAACTGCAAGATTGCTTTTGCATTTCATTATTTTGACAGCATAGAGCCCTGAACAGGTTTTCCTTTCCACATGTGAAACATTTTTTATTGCTACAACTCCCATGTTCTGTCGATTTTGAAGATGTTGAGAAGGTGCCGAGATTGGTACCCAGATGTATCCAAGTAGCGTCCAGATGTATGTGACCACCATCAGTGTCATCTTTGGCACTGGAGATGAGTTCATAATCAATTAAACACCTACTCAATCAGCACACAAGAAGGCCAAAACCCTTCAGTGCCCAAGCAATGTATCTCCAGGTTGCTGGAAGGTTCCATAATGAGATTGAATGGCTGAAAGGATTGGCCAAAGCTATGCTGTGACAAAGGAGCATATCAGGGCTTTTGTAGACATTTTCTACTTTGTTTATGGTGGTCTCAACCAGGATGGAAAATGCAGCAATTGCCCTAATTCCAAATGGGGGTTGAATGTGTGGAAATTGCAGAGGACAGGAGCTTTGGGTGATTACTGAGATCCTGTATGCAGAAAAGCTGATTGTTGCATCAGCTGATTCCAACTCTATGGGTGGAGGAGCCAACATCAGTGGACCTGCTTTACTGCCCCTTGGCACGCCTGGTCCTGTTGGGGGCAAGATTGAAGCTTCTACAACACTGGGTGATAGTTTGGACTTCATAGCTCAAGACAAGAAGCCTTTCATGTTTGCATACAGGGCTATATGTGCACAATATGATTCTGCCGGTGGCTATGTCACTCATAAGCTCAATGCAGGGAAGCGTCCACCTGACACACGGCATATTAAGAGTGGGGACAACAGTTCTTCACAAATGCATTTGGAGGGGCTCTTTCTGAACCTACCTGCTGGTGATCAGCAGGATGATGAGGACTTGCAATGCTTAGAGATTGTGAATGCAGTTGACAATGATAACAATGATGATTGAACCACTTGGGCAGTTTTGGAACAGAGGCTCAAAACATATTAGATTAGATTCAGGAAAGGGGGAAGTTTGAAATACTTGAACAGAACCAATTGACTTTGTGAATTAACTATGTCTCTCAAGTGCTACCTGACTTCATATGACTGAGTCTTCCTGTTGCTTCCAGAAATGCACCTGAGACACAGAACTCAGATGTTTGGATAATGTTTTGCCTGATAATTTTGGGTTGGTGGATTATTGTTTACTTGTCTACAACTAGACTTCACTGGGTTGTCATGACAACTTGTTACTGCTTATATTCATGATGACCCAGGTGATGACCTGTTGTTTCATGAGCATATAAGGTCATTCTGCAATCAAACATGATTTGCTTCTCAAATTTGTACTTTGAATAGTCAGGAGTTACTTTCACAACTTTTCAAACACTCCTAACTATTGAGAAACAACCATATTTTGGCGATGCAAGCCCACTATTTTATAGCTATCATTGAAAACTTTGTAATGATACCAAGATCATCCAATTCAAAGTTCAATGTTGTATTCCAAAGTGTTAAGGTGGAGTATTCCTTGCTTCTTTCAGGCATCAATCTCCCAACTGCACATCTAAGACACCAAACAACTTTATATTGCACTTAGTCTTTCAAGTTTGAGCTTTGTTTTGTTCACCTAAATCATCTTGATTGGTTGCTCTGAATGAAGATATTGAGTGAACAACAATCTAATGAAACAAAACCTTAACTAAAAACTCTGGATAAACCAAATGTTTAATTTGCTTTGAATCTTCCAAAGACTAAACCAGAGATATAAGTGAAAGTGTTGGTGGAGGAAATTCTGAACTGACCGCCAAAAACAAAACAAGCTTGACTTTTGAAAGAACTTGACTCTTGGGAGAAGGGTGAGTGTATGGTAAAGTATTGAAGAAAGTACCATGTTCTAACTATGTTGTTTCAAACTATTGATTTTTTAAGAACTTTATGGAACACTTTCATATTTTAACTCTTGCTTTTCAAGCTTGCCAAAAGCGGCAGGCCATCTTTCTATGAAGGAATTTAGTTTGTTTTGTTTGTTTCTCATTATGAGATCTACCAAATTGGGGCATTTCAGATTGCATTCTCGATGTCTTTGGAAGGCTCTCGACGAGGAGGGGTGCATCAGCTTGGTTTCAGATTGTTTCAATTTGTGGTGTAGAAGTTCTTGAATATTGAATGAATTTTTCACTGAAAATTCAATTAAATCATAACAGAAAATTTCAGAGCAATTGGGATGTGCCTTTGGTGTTATTGGAAAGATCTCCACGAGAAGGATTTAATGAAATTTCTTTCCTTCGATTTGGACTTAGGATGTGGGAGATATTGAATTTTAAGTGATTTTTGTCACTGAAAATTCAAATAAATTGCAAAAAACCATGTTTTGGAAGGAAAAATCAGTGGAGAACGTACCACTCTTGAAGGTCTACCATTCGATTCAAGTACGAGGAAATTGGGATGTGTGCCTTTGGTATTCTTGGAAAGATCTTGATGAACATGATTTAACGGAATTTATTTCTTAAGTTTTGGACTTAAGATGTGGGAGATATTGAATTCTAAGTGATTTTTGTCACTAAAAATTCAAATAAAATACAAAACACAGGTTTTGGAAGGAATAATTAATTGAGTAATGTGTTCACATTTGCAAGTCTACCATCCAATTGAAGAGCAATTTCCTTTCATATTTGATTACTCAAAAATTGGACATACACGTTGCAAAATAATGTTCAGATGTTGAGTTCATAATATTTTGTAACAAGGCCATCATAAGATACGGGAGATGTTGAAAATTCAAAAAAACTCTAAAATATGAAGAAAATTTGAATTTCAGACTATGTTCGCACTTTGGGCCATCACCATAGCCGACACTATATACCTTGCAAAAAACAATGTTAATATGAAGTTGAGAAATCATGTTTACGTTGCAATTTAACTATAATTTCCTTTGATACTTGACTCGTAAAAAAATTGGAAATATACCTTGCAAAATAATGTTTATAAGTTGAGTTCACCCTATATTGTAATGGGTTGAAACTTGGGCCAACATAAGTTGCAAGACATACCAAATTTTAAGTCATAATGGTCATTGAAAATTCAACAAAAATCCTAAATATGAAGAAAAATTAGATTTTAGACTTTGTCACATTGAGATCTTTCAAACCACAAGGTTTCATGTTGCACTCTTGGTAGCGTTGGAAAGCTCTTGATGAGTAGGGGTGCAACACATTGGTTTCGTTGCATTTGGAGCTAGGTTGCAAAAGTTATTGAATATTGAACAATTTTATTAATAATAATTCAATTAAATCAAAACCAAACAATTAGCAAAATATGAGTTCATTCTTGGTACTGTTGGAAAGATGTTAACAAGTAGGATTTAATGGAATTTGTTTCATGATTTTGAGACCTAATATAAATGATATATTGATTTTTGAGTGATTTTTGTCATGAAAATTCAAATAAATTAAAAAATCAGGTTTTGAAAGGAAAAATCAGTTGAATAATGCATTCACAATGCACACTTGAAGAATGTATGTCTAACATGCAATTAAATATGATTTCCTTTCATATTTGACTCTTCAAAAATTGAATATATACTTTGCACAAAAATGTTCGTATATTGAGTTCGTATATTGAGTTCACCTTATTCTATAATGGGTTGGGCCAATGGTAGAGGCCACATTTGACATAATGCAATCTATTTTGTAAGATTTGGACTTAGAATGCAGGAGATATTGAATTTTAAATAAAATTTGTCTCTGAAAATTCAAATAAATTGCAAAAAACCAAGCTTTGGAAGGAAAAATCAGTTGAGAATGTGTTCACACTTCAAGGTCTACTATTCAATTCAAGTATGAGGAATTGGGATGTGCCTTTGCTGTTGTTGAAAAGGTCTTGATGATTAAGAATTAATGGAATTTATTTTGTGAAATTTGGACTTTAGATGTGGGAGATATTGAATTTTAAAGGATTTTTGTTACTGAAAATTCAAATAAATTGCAAAAAACCAGGTTTTGGAAGGAGAAATCAGTTCAGGGTGCGGTCACATTGCTGGTCTACCATTCAATTCAAGTATGTTTTCCTTTCAAACATAATTCTTAAAAAATGGGATATATAACTTGCAAAACAATGTTATATGTTGAGTTCACTCTATATTGTAATGGGTACACACTTGGGCCAACACAAGTTGAAGGAGATACTGAATTTTAAATAATATTGGTCACTAAAAACTCAGCAAATTTTCAAAATATGAAGAAAAAATGGATTTTAGACTTTCTCACATTGAGATCTCCCAAACCACAAGGTATTTGTTGCACTTTTGGTACCATTGGAAAGCTCTCAATGAGTAGGGGCGTGATGCATTAGTTTCGTGACATTTGGAGTTATGGTGCAAAAGTCATTGAATATTGAACAACTTTTTCAATAATAATTAAATAAAACCAAAACCAAAACTTTTAGTATAATATGGGTGCATTCTTGGTACTCATCGAAAGATGTCAATGATTAGGATTACCTAATATGCATGAGATATTAAATTCTGAGTAGTCATTTTTTTCTAGCTAGCCAGATCAATTTTTTTTTTTCAAAACTGGCTAAAAATGTGTGTTTTCTGGGTTTCAAGATTAGCCAGCTTTTCAACAAAATTCTGAATGTTTTTCCTGAAAATAGTGAGATTTTTGTATTGGTTTCTAACATGTAGCCAAAAATGTGAAGGATCCTAAAACTTTTTGACTTTCATATGATGTTTATAGCCAAATGTTGGCTAAATTGTTTCATGGATGGTCACAACTTCAGCTACATAACAAAAATGGAAAAAAAGAAAATCACCGGTTTTGATTGATTTTTGGCATGAAAATTCAAATAAATTAGAAAAATCAGGTTTTGAAAGGAAAAATCTGTTGAACAATGTGTTCACACTTAGAGAAAGCATGCTTACCACATAATTAAGTGTGATTTCCTTTCATATTTGACTTTTCAAAATTTGAATATATACTTCGCACAACAACAATGTTCATATATTGAGTTCACCTTATTCTATAATGGGTTGCGTGAATGGCACAGGCTACACTAGTGTGGTTTGTGCCTTTGGCCCCAGTGTGAACCCATTACAAAAGAGGAAAACTCAACATATGAAATTGTTTTGCAAGGTACATAGTCAATTTTTGAAGAGTTAAATATGAAAGGAAACCATAATTGAATTGGATGATAGACCTTTAAGTGTGACCTCGTCCCACAAACTATTTTTTCCTTCCAAAACCTGGTTTTTTGCAATTTATTTGAATTTTCATTGACAAAAATCATGACTTCAAATTCAATATCTCTTGCATTGTAAGTCCAAAACTTACAAAATAAATTCCATTGAATGTTCCTCATCAAGGTCTTTCCAAAAATACCAAAGGCACATCCCAATTCTTTATACTTGAATTGAATGGTAGGCCTTTAAGTGAGACCACATCCTGAACTGATTTTTCTGTCCAAAACCTGGTTTTTTGCAATTTATTTGAATTTTCAGTGACAAAAATCGTTTAAAAATTCAATATCTCCTGCATCCTAAGTCCAAAACTTACAAAATTAATTCCACTAAATCCCATTCATCAAGAACTTTTCAGCAATACCAAAGGCACATCCCAATTCCCATACTTGAATTGAATGGTAAACCTTCAAGTGTGACCACATATTCTCAACTGATTTTTCCTTGCAAAACCTTGTTTTTTGTAGTTTATTTGAATTTTCAGCAACAAAAATCACTTAGAATTCAATATCTCCGGCATCCTAAGTCCAAATCTTACAAAAGAAATTCCATTAAATCCTGCTCATCAAGATCTTTCCAACAACACCAAAGGCACGTCCCAATTCTTCTGAAATTTTCATTTATGATTTAATTTAATTTTCAGTGAATAAATCATTCAATATTCAAGAACCTCTGCACAGCAAGTCCAAACATCATGAAACCAACTCAGCGCACTCCCCCTTGTTGAGAGCTGTCCAAAGACATGAAGAATGCAATTTGAAATGCCTCAATTTGGTAGATCTCATAGTGACAAACAAACAAAACAAAACAAAACAAACTACCTTCCTTCATAGATAGACTAGTGTGGCTTGTGCCATTGGCCCAACCTTAAACCTGATATGAAAGGAAATCATATTTAATTGCACGTTAAGTTCATGCTTTTTCCAAATGTGTATTGTGAATGCATTATTCAACTGATTTTTCCTTTCAAAACTTGATTTTTAAAATTTTATTTCAATTTTCATGACAAAAACCATTCAAAAATCAATATATCATGCATATTAGGTCTCAAAATCATGAAAAAAATTTCATTAAATCCTCCTCATTGACATCTTCCCAATAGTACCAAGAATGCACCCATATTTTGCTAACTTTTTGGTTTTGATTTAATTGAATTATTATTGAAAAATTTGTTCAATATTCAATAACTTTTGCATTATAGCTCCAAATGTCATAAAACCAATGTGTTGCACCCCTATTCATCAAGAGCTTTCCAACACTACCAAGAGTGCAACATGTGTTGCAAACCTTGTGGTTTGGGATATCTCAATGTGACAAAGTTTTAAATCTTTTTTTTTCATACTAGTGGTACCCGTGACCTTCGAACACCCGTGGCTACGCCACTCCAGTCACCCCGAATGCGCAGTGGTCCCGACCGACGTTGTGCGGGTATCAGAACCAGCCGTGTGTACCCTTAGGTGATCAGTCCGGGTATTTATTCCCTTACCTGACGTGAAAAAACCCAAAACCTCGGTTCTGACATTTTGAACCTTGGTTCCTGAAAGTTTTGGAAATTTTCGAAAACACGCTCTTCTATATAATCGTTGATTCTTTCAGTAGTTGGGGGGGGGGGGGGGGGGGGGGGGGGGGAAGGTTTTTATATTCGCCTCTGGTGCGGTGGGAGAGGGATGTAATTCGATCGTCATTCCTACCCTTTGGACGACTGCAATGTTTTGTGGAGACGGTTTGTACACGGAAACCGTGGTGGTCCAACCCCCGTCATAGACTGACACCGGTCGCCCGTTGCTTCACCGGCCTCTCCCTCCCTCACCCCCCAAAACCCCCGTCAAACAAACAGACAGACAAACGTAGTGAATCATTAAGATTTTTGTTGAATTTTTAATGACTAATATGACTTAAATTTCAGTATGTCCTACAACTTATGTTGACCCAAGTGTCAACCCGTTACAATATAAGGTGAACTCAACATATGAACCTTATTTTGCAAGGTATACAATGTGCCCTATCATCACAAATTTAGTATGCAATGAATTAGTGATGAAAATTGTTTGAAGTTTGTTCATTCATAAGTTTGTATGTTTTACACACACATAATATATGTTCAAAATAGGTTTTACACACAAACAAATGTGTTGACGGATGAAGTACAAACCAATGAATGAATGAATGTCACACAAATTTTGTATCTTCCTATAAATATGTGTCAAACATGATGTTAACACACAATATTAATGTGTGAAATGTATGAATTATGAATGAATGAATTTTGCATGATTTCCATTACTAAGTCGTGAGATGTTAAGTTTGTAATAATGCCGATGACCCAAAATGTGAACATAGTCTAAAATTCAAATTTCTTCATAATTTGGATTTTGTTGAACTTTCAATTACAAAAATTATTTAAAATTCAACATCTCCCATATCTTATGATGCCCCTATTACAAAATATTGTGAACTCAACATCTGAACATTATTTTGCAACGTATATGTTCAATTTTTTAATAGTCAAATATGAAAAGAAATCATTCTTGAATTGGATGGTAGACTTGCAATGTGAACACATTACTCAATTGATTATTCCTTCCTAAACTTGTTTTTTGTATTTTATTTGAATTTTTAGTGACAAAAATCTCTTAAAATTCAATATTTCCCACATCCCAAGTCCAAAACTTAAGAAATAAATTCCATTAAATCATGTTCATCATGATCTTTCCAACAATACCAAAAGCACATCCCAATTTCCTCATATTTGATTTGAACGGTAGACCTTCAAATGTGACCACGTTCTCCACTATTTTTTCCTTCCAAAACATAGTTTTTTGCAATTTATTTGAATTTTTAGTAACAAAAATCACTTAAAATTCAATACCTCCCACATCCTAAGTCCAAATCTGAGGACAGAATTTCATTAAATTTTTCTCATCAATAGATTTCCAACAACACCAAATGCACATCCCAATTGCATTGAAATTTTCAGTTACGATTTAATTTAATTTTTAGTGAAAAAATCATTCAATATTTAAGAACTTTTACACCACAAATTGAAACAATTTGAAACCAAGCCAACCATGCACCCCTTTTCATGGAGAGCTTTTGAAAGACACCAAGAATGTAATCTGAAATGCCTTGATATGGTATATTTCATAGTGACAAACAAACAAAACAAATTATCTTTCTTCATAGATAGATCTCCCAAATCAAGGCACTTCATATTACATTTTTGGTATCTTTGGAAAGCTTTTGATGAAGAGGGGTGCATTAGCTTGGTTTCATAACATTTGGACTTGTAGTGTAAAAGTTCTTGAATATTGAATGACTTTTCATTGAAAATTAAATTAAATCATATATTAAAATTTTCAAAGGAATTGGGATGTAGCTTTGGTGTTGTTGGAAAGATCTCAATGGACATGATTTAATCAAATCTATTTTGAAAGATATGAAGTTAGGATGTGGGAAATATTGAATTTTAAGTGATTTTTGTGATTGAAAATTCAAATAAATTACCAAAAACCAAAATTTGGAAGGACAAACAAATCAATTGAAAATGTGGTCACACTTGTAGGTCTACCACTCAATTAAATTATGATTTCCTTTCATATTTGACTTTTCAAAAATGGGATATATACCTTGCAAAACATTGTTCATATGTTGAATTCATTTTATATTGTAACATGTTCAAACTTGGGCTAACATACGTTGCAAGCAATACTAAATTTTAAGTAATTTTGGTCATTAAAAACTTAGCAAAAATCCAAAATATGAAGAAAAATTGGATTTTAAACTCTCTCACATTGAGATTTCCCAAACCACAAGGTTTCTTATTGCACTCTTGGAATTGGAAAGCTCTTGATGATTAGGGGTGCAACACATTGGTTTCATGAGCTATGGCACAAAAGTTATTGAGTATTGAACAATTTTCTCAATACTAATCGAATTAATCAAAACATAAAAGTTTAATAAAAGATGAGTGCATTCTTGGTATTATTGGAAATATCTCAATGATTAGGATTTAATAAAATTTATTTCATAATTTTCAAACCTATTATATTTTGAATGATTTTTATCATGAACAATCAAATAAATTTTTTAAATGAGGGTTTGAAAAGAAAAACTAATTGAATAATGTGTTCACACTTAGAGAAAGCATGTTTACCATGCAGTTTAAGTATGATCTCCTTTCATATTTGAGTATTCAAACATTAGATATATACCTTGCAATACAATGTTCATATGTTGAATTCATTCTATTCTATAATAGGTTCACACTTGGGCCAATGGTATAGGCCACAACAATAAGTATTAACAATATGGTTGTTTTGAGCTCTAATATTTAAGCTTACATTTTTTGCCTTTCATTAAACATTTTTGTGTATGTAAAGACCTATTAAAAAATTACTATTGTGTTAAGGTGGAATGTTGAAAAACAAAATTTGACCTTCAAAAATTGCCATGGCTTTCCAATTTCAAGAAAGGTTTTTTGTTGTTGGGAAGTATCTTTTGGTTTTTGGGAGGTAAAACCCCTTTTTCTACATGGATCTTCCAATTTTTTTAGCCTTGTAGATGATCCACCATTTGTCAAAAGTTTTCAATGGGTCTTTATATTTGTTAAGGCCCTTGATCAAAAGCATAATTAGAAGCAAGTTCAAGCTCTAAGGTCCTATCTTGCATGGGCCCTTCTACTAGTAATGGCCTCAACCAATATAAAACAACATGTTTCTCTTTTGTGTTTTAGAATTTCATGTTTAGCCATTAACCACCAATTATAACCCCAAAGTTCACTGTGACAATTATTAACACACATGGCAAGGCTTGTAGCCTTTCCCCTTGGGTTTCCTAGTGTGTAATATGCACAAGTCCATAAAATATCAATGTACTTGAATGTGTGTCTATTCTTTAGGTTATAAGCCAATGGCACATGAATTGGAAAACTCCTTTACCTCTCAATAACAACTAACAACCCAACCAACATAGTGATAGGAAACATGCCACTAACGTGACAACACTAGTGGGAGGGATTACACAACAATTAGTCAAATTATGTGCATTATTTCACCCCACCTTGTAGGTAAAACAATCTTTGACTTATTACAACAAACTAAAAATGAAAAGTGGATGATGCAACTTTCCCCATTTTCTATTGGTGTCACACTCCACCATTTGTGGATCTAGTAAATAGTGGTTATTTGCACAAAAGTTTGGTGGCTATCAACTTGTCATGCACCAACTCCATTCAATCTTTGAACCAATGAAAAACCACCAATTTTTCTTGCCTCCAAATCAACTAAAACCTTTCATAGGCATATATTTATTTTCTAGAAATCTAATGGTATAGACGACTTGCCAATGCAACTCCATATGAAGCTACAATGAATTTCCAAAAAAAATTCAAATTAGATTTTCAAAATTAAATTAAAATTTTAAATTAATTAAATTTGAAGTCACAATTTGATTTCAAATCATGAACATGCCGTGGTTTCAACTAATTGCAATAAACTACTATGACCTCAGAGAAAGCCAATGAGAAACTTGTAGACCAATATAACAACATGGGCACCACTAATAGGAAGAACATTGCCAATGGTCCTTCACACAACCTCCAATTTGTCCACATAAAATCTTTGATGTAAATGTTGTGATCAACAATAATCTTCACACTCCTTGTTACAATCACGCACTACCTAGCCATGTAGCTAGGTTTGCTATTCAAAAGAAATGAACCCATTTCTTTTGTGTTTTTTTTCTTTTTGTTGCCAATGGTTTTTGATGCAGCTCCACAAGGACCATAACACGTAGGAGCTCCACCCATAACATGTTCTTACAAATGAGTTCCATACCCCAAGTTTTGGCATGCTTTGGGTTCAATTCCTAGGGGGGCAACCATTAAAAAATTGCTCGTGAAATAGACCAAGCTTGACATCAATTATAACTCTTTGGAACAATTTTTTTTAGTGCCAAAATAAAAATAAAAATGTAGATTAATACCATCAACAAGATCTCATTTTTGTTGTTTGAAGAAAACTATAGGAATCCAAACTCAAAGCATAACAAGAATACAAAAAAACATATTTTTCTTGTGTGATTTGGAATTTGAAAACACAAAAGATGAAACTCAAGAACCATATCATGGGATAACCCCCTAAACACAAAAAAATGAACCTTGTTCACACTAAAGTATATTCTAACAATAACGAATAATCTATAAAAAACTAATGTCTTGTAGTAAATACTTGACAAAATATGACTCATTTTTGGTGAACAACATAGATTTTGGTGCCTCTTTTCAAGGAATTAAAAATTATTTTTTTGCAAGGGTCCAAACATGGTATAATGTACCAAAACAATTGTAACCATTAGTTAATATTTCATGTTTTTTTAAGTTGGTAATTTAAGTTGGTGTTAAAAATTTTAGATTCACTTACACAAGAGCATTCATAATACATCATGAGAACATATGGATAAGTTTGAAATCAATTTAATGAATAAAATAATACCTTAAATTTTAAAAAAAATGTAACCAATATTTTTGCTACATAAAAGACTTCTAAAAAGATTTGAAAATCTTGAAAATGGCAAAATTTTGGGAGAATTTGAATATGAACCTTAATGTAGTAGTGCATTGAAACATTTTTTGGTTCATAAGATTTTTTAAAAAAACTCTTTGATTTTTAAATCATGTAATTAAAAAAAAATTCTTTAGATAACCAATCATGTTCAACTACATTAGTTTGACTAGTTAACTAATTCCTTTTTAAGGACTCACCCAAAACATATATTTAATATAAAGCATGACACAAAATGGAAAATGAAGCATTTTATGGCAAGACTTGTTGCAAATTATTTCACCCAAACCTATGGAGTGGACCACAATGAAAACTTTACATTAGTGGCAAAATTTGTATCAATACATTACATCCTTGCAATATTGACATTGGAAGACACGGAATCTATAAAATGAAATGAAAACAAAATTTTCAACAAAGAATTTGAAGAAGAAATTTACATGGAATAACTTAAAGGATTTACACAACAATGTGTGGAAACTTGACAAGCCCTTATATGGTTCAAACAATCTTAAAAAGCATGGAACTAAAAAGTTGAATGCCTTCGGAGAAATAATGGATTTGTGACAAGTGACACATATTTTAATGTCTATGTTTCATAAGAGGGAAATGTCAAGTTTTTCATCATCCTTTACATCTTATCTTGATGTCCAATGACTATTCAAGAAAGAGGTTTTGTTAAAAGTTTGAAATAAAAGATTTTGGATAATTGCATTCCTTCCTAGGCATGAAATTGGAAAGGAATCAATAGTAGTGCCATGTCATTCACATCAACCAAATCAAATGCCTCAATGATATATTAAATGTTTTTGAATGGAGGATTTGAAGGTGGTAGGAGTGTAGCTTGATTTTAAAACAATATTGAAAAAAAGAAGATTAGTGAAGACAACTCCAATGACATGATAGGATTATCTTATCAAAGGGACATGGGATCTTTGATGTATGTCATCTTATGCACATGATTGGACTTGGTGTATTCCATAAGTGTTATAAATAAACACATGACAAATCCAAGCATAAAACATCAAATTATATTGAAATGAATATTTTGATATTTGCAAGGTGCTTTGCACAAGTTGATGTTACAATTTAGTGGATTATAATCCAAGGAGGTGATTGAATATTGCAATGTTGGTGGGATAAACAATCTTTGTGTTCATGGTGGGTGGAGGATTGATTTCTAGAAACAACAAATGATAATTCACAATTGCGTTGTCAACTACAAAAGCCAAATACATGGCAAGCACACAAGCTATGAAAGTAACTATATGGATGGCCAAATTCATGGTAGACTTGGGATACATGGAGGATGAGAAAGTGATATTTAATTCAATACAATAATCTCAAGGTGCAATATTTTAAACCAAGAACCCTACACAAGATGCTCAAGAATGAAGCACATTGATGTTTAGCATCAGTTCGTTTCATAACAAATTCAAGAGGGAGAAATGATGTTTGAATATTGCCTAGCACAAGACGTGGTGACAATTGTGCTCACAAAGGCATTGTCAAAGGAATGACATTGGAAGATTATAATAATATTCAATTTAATAAGATTAAAAATGTTCATATAGAGTGGGAGTGTTGGATGATATTATTTGTTCATAATCCTTAAAATAATGAATGTGTTTAACATTCATTCATCCATGGAATGAATAATATTCATGCCCTTATGGTAGTTAGGTTAAAGCAAGATGGAAGTGGCTAGGGTTAAGAGGTGGCACCTATATTAAGTTCAAGTGGTTGCTACTAAAAGGTTTCATGGTAGCTGTTAGCATAAACAATGGCTTGGTAAAGATTAGTCAACAATCACTTAAGGTTAGGAGGCTAGCTTGAAAGTAGTTGCCTATGCTTTTCCACTACATTTCTAGCTGCATATAAAAGCTTTTTTGGTCTTATGTTAGTTTGAAGCAAGTCATAATTTTATGATTGTAGCTTGAGTTACATTTTAAGCCATATGTTTTCCTTATTAATCAATACAATTACATCTTTTGATAAAGCTCCAATGTTTCATATCTTGATTGTTTGTAGCTGTCTCCAATAATATCAAAGGTGGGTTTTACACATATTTTGTAACATTATTTACCTTGTGAAATAAGTTGCTTCTCATTGACATTGAAGTGCTTCATCCAAAGCAGTGCACCTGCAACCACCAACACACCACAAGGGACTGGATGGTGCGTGGAAAAGAAACTCATTTCCATTTGGTTCCAGCTCCCTAGCTAACCATGGTGATTAGCTCAGTTTCTGCTTTTACTACCTACCTAAAAACAACCCCTCGCCATGAACTATGTCCTAACCACACACACTCAGATCTTACCTAGTAGCCAACTATTATCCTACCTACCTACAATGCCTATCCCTCAAAGGATAGGTTACCAAGGTGAATTCCAAAAAACTGTTTTGGGGTTCATCCACAACTGCATCATAAGAGTCTTCCAATGGATGGTGCACCAGTGGCTGTTTGGTTCACTCTAGCCATGAAGTTGTTCCACATCTCATTGACATTGATGCCCTTCCTCCTCCTTGATGATGAAACATGTTCAATTTGTACTAAAACAAACAAAGAAATGACAAAGGGAAAGCAAGCCAGCCTCACACACCTCCTGCTTCAAAGTTCAATCCAGCAATTAGTAAGCATAATACCCAAAGTGGTGACAGTGAACCAGGGAAAACTGTGGAGGATAAAACCAGTCAAGGTGTCTGACTGAAGCATTCAATGATTTCAACATGTTGCACACAGTACAACTTCTCTGACTGCTTTTATGTGTGTTTTATCAGTCACACTAACTGCTTTAAGAATGTGGAGTAATTATGACTTCCCAAGAGTTGTACAAGTCCCCCAAGTCCACAAGCAGTACATCAGGTTAAATTTTGGCAGATGTGTTATAAAAAAGAGGATGATATATGTACAACTGTTGTCTATGCTTGAAAATCTCATGAAAACCACTTAGTGCAGTTTAGCCATGCAAAAATTGTTGGGTTTCCCTGACATGTCATTGTTGAGCCATTTACGTGGAGTGTCCATAGAAAAGTAGCAAGGCCCGCATACCATTACAATAAGCCCTCTGTGCATGTCTGCCCTAGGACCTCCATGCATGGTGCAATCCAGAACGAGCGCAACTAGGTTGTCAGAGCATTGTCCTGAGGTAGACCACCTGCATTGTGTCACTCAATGATATCATGTTCAAGAGATTCATCAGTATCAAATCACATTCACATCAGCTGTGCAGGTAAATTCTCAAAAATCAAAGATATAAGAGTGTTTCCAAACAATCATCTAAGGGCTACCAGTTTTGTAGTGACAGTCAGGTGGAGTTAATTTCAACCCTTGTGTGCAAATTCCTGCAATGATGGTGCACAAAAGGCTTCCAGCTATGATGAAGATTATGTGCATCTGCGTGGGGCTCTTTGGTAGAGCGCAACTTGCTTAACCGAGTTGTCTTAAGGTGTGCCATGTATCTTCAAAGTCCTGAGGTGGAGCACAAGTGAAATTGTGTTCCTCCTGTGTCCAAGGATGTGTAAACCTGCCATCAGTCCATAAATCATCAACTCTTGGCTCTGAAGTTGTAAAATTTCTGTTGAAATCCCAAGAAAAGCACATTAAAAAACCAATAAACATTGAATTTTGGAAACTTTTCTAAATCCGATACCGACAAAGTGCTCCAGACATACCCAAGAGTGAGAGCATGCAAACAAGGACGTTGCAATCCTGTAACAAGCTGCCGCAACGCTCCTTGATTTGATGGTGAAGCACGTGGAAGCAAACGGGCCAGTGCTGCCCCTGGAGTTCCCCCATAGGTTTCATCACCCAGTATTGGGTAGCCAAGATGCTGGGCATGCACTCTTATCTGCACTGTCCTCAAATGTCAAATGATCAATTCTTACACCAAAGTAGCCCAAACCAAGGACACAGCTTTAAGCTCTGAATGGAGGCAAAAGATATCACCAGTCTGTAGAAGCCACTGCACTTTACCAGAACCTCTCATTGTAGATCTAGAGGAATAACCTATTTTTCCTGGCTTTAACGGGTATCAGGTGATGGCAACTGAGTGATATGGAGCAGTACCTGATGAGTACGTCCAGTCTCCAGTCGCCATTCTACAAGTGCAGAACCCCCTTCAGCTATGACCTCCAGAACACGGAACCTTTATTCAACCACAGGAATTTCTGAGAAACCTCTAAACTTCCTACTCCAGCAAATCTTCTACAATTTTGTCAGCTCATTAGTCTTGTCACACATCACAGATGATAGATCTCTCAATGTGTTACATGACAATTTCTGTCTGGTAGATTGTCAGGAGATTGACAATAACTTCCAAACAACCACAGCACCCTTTTTTTTCCTGCAATTTGACCATTAGTGAAAGCATGTAATTAGGCAGTCTCTGACCAGATGCTCATTGGAAGATAGTACTACCTCTGAACTGTGGATCTCAGTAAATAGAGAAACAAGAAAATTTGTCACAAGACAAGAAGACCCAGCAAACATTTCAACACAACATTGACCATATAGACATAAGAGATCAACAACACTTGGAAGGTTACACACAAGGGTGTGGTCATAACCTTGTGAGGCACTCACAAAATGTCAGACCATCACCTTCATCATGAATAGCAGTGACTACCCCTGAATTCAACAGCCTGGCAATGGGTGTAGATAAGCGCATGAGAATCAGCCCAAAATTTTGAGGAAAAACCCTTATACCAACACGTGCATCCTGAATTTCTCTCACATTTGTGGAAGTGAAACGAGGACTCAGTAATGATGTTGGCTGGCACTCAAGGAACATAACTAATAAAAAAAGTCAGAAGTACCCTCATTCAAGCTGTGACAAGCTTGTGATGGTCAACTTCATTTTATTTTGGCTTGTATAAGCAAGCCTGTAAGCCTAAGGCATAGAGAGGCCTACAGAGGGTAGTGGTTGAGGCCTCCTCCACCCCCAACATATCCTTTAAGCATACCACAAGATTAGTTATAGAAGGTTGAGGGCTACAAAACATCCAGCATCTCCCATCATCCTCATTCCTCCAACAGATCTATTTTCAAAGACAATGCAATAGAGATGCACCTGCTTGCAGCTGATCGTGCCCTGGGACCACCTTTTACATTCATAATTGCTGCCATCCGCTTCCGATCACGAGGATCCCGACCAATAGGAACTTCCACACGACCAGACATTAAGGTGGGAAGCCCGCAAGTGAGGGAGACGTAGGATCGTCGAACAGTACGGGCTTTGAACTGGTCACACAAATGTTCATGTGTATGCTCATCCTGCAATACAATGTAAACTTGATAAAATCTGTTGGAGAATCAGAATGGAGATGACTGGTCACAGAAATCTCTTTTATCCACCATACCATTGCTGTTTAAACCTTTATCTCAGTATCTACCTAAATGTTATCATGAAGCAAGTCTATAGAGATTCTAGAAATAGCAACAGGGAGAAAAAGAAAACATGAAATGTCACCTTTGCCACAACAAGAAGGCCGCTGGTGCCCTTATCTAACCGATGCACAATGCCGGGCCGTATAACTGGTGCTGGGCCTGACCACATAGCAACAATGCTACCTGGAGTCTCATCATCATCACTGTCATCATCAAGTTCCTCTGATTTGTGGAGTGGGTCTTGAAGGGCTGCTCTGGCATACCGCATGGCAGGCAGCCCACAGTGGTGGAGCAGTGCATTCACCAGTGTGCCCTCAGAATGGCCTGGGCCAGGATGCACCACCTGTCTTGCACCAGTACACAGCAGAAACAGGAAATGAGAGAATAACAAATGCTCAAAGCATTTCACCTGGCATCATCAAGAGAGTCAAAAAAATGGAAAACCATTGCAACAAGATACTCTTGAAATGTTTTGCTGCATGGAAACAAGAGACTTTTTACACACGTACCATGTGGGCGGGCTTGTTAATGACCAAGAGGTGCTTATCCTCATATTTGATATCCAGTGGGATATTTTCAGGTTTTGCATCCATTGGTTGCTGTAGAGAAAGCTGGCAATCAACTTGATCCCCTTCTTTCACCATGTATGAAACCTTCAGCCTCAAATAAGGAAGATGCCAGTCAATACACTCTAAAGTTAGTAGCACACCCCCACTGGGAGCTCTGCCAAGGATCCTAATTTGCACATACATAATCTATTTTAAAACATTTGCATGTCTGCACTCTACTACAGTATAGAATGAAGAGCTTGTTCAACTTCTGACCAAAGTCCAATCATCAATACAGGGCTCAACCAACCAGCTAGAATTTCACATGCTAATAATGGGGGCATTGGTTTTCCACAGGCAATCAGTCTCACAGACACATCATTACCCAAGGAATTGGAGTTCTATGCACTACAGAATTGTGGAGAAGAAGAAGATATGGGAGGTAAAGTAAGGGAAAATGCAATACACCTTGTTCACAGGTTCACCATTTACTAGAATCAGTCCCTGTCGAATGCTGCTCTGGACTCGTGCTCTGCTAATCCTCGCCAACTGTCCTGCGAGCCATGCATCTAATCGCACCTTCTCTACACCATGCGGAACCGAACCTCTATATTCGAGCTCTCCTCCACTTGTCTGATGATTCTCCACCTGAACAACAATAAAGCTTCAATTTCAGGTTTAATTCTTCCAACTGAGAAGAAAAACAAAACCTTCGATCTCAGGTTTAAGGAAGCAGCAGAGTGCCCCTCGTCCCGAATACAAATACTTTCCAAACACTTCAAGGAGGATGAAGAAGCCAGCAGACAATGCTCTAGGAGAAGAAGAGAAGCTTCCTATGATACATTGAAGCACGCTAGGCCAAAACAGATCCTCAGCAATACAGATTCACATGGAGGAAGAGGCCAGTTTGTTGCATGCATGCATGCTCACTCTCACCTTCACGACGGGCTCTTCTTGTGCACTTCTTTTGAAAGCTCGTATGCATGTCCACGGATGCGAATGAGTAGTGAAGACAGGCAACAACAACAGCGGCACACAAAATTCTTGCTGCTTCCTAACGACGCTGCTGCTGCTGCTGCGTAACCACCCCGGCGATGCCTGCTGAAGTCCCTGCTGCAGTGGTAACAGCATCTTCTCTGTCTCTCTCTGCTCTCTTTCTCCCCCGCTCCTCTGAAATGGGGTTTTCTTCGTAACCCTAATCCTGCATCATTCAGACATCTGTCTCTTATCTATCTCCGTCTGTCTTCTCTCTGTGCTCTGAAATTGGGTTTTCTTCGTAACCCTAATCTTGCATTATCAGAGGGTAGCGAGAGGAGGGTTGCAACTGCAAGAGAGAGAGAGAGAGAGAGAGAGGAGTTGCCCTTTTCAGCAGCGACATCAAGTCTCTTTCTATTCTCTTCTTTTCCCTTCCCTTCCCTTCCATTGCTATAGCTGTTCGGGATCGATCCCATCCATCGATCGATCGAAGATTCTCGGAGTCCGGAGGTATGTGTCTCTCTCACACAGGATGTTGGTGTTTTCCGATCATATGTGTTTGTGTTCGTTTTCTCTCTATCTCATATGATGATCTGCTTGCTTTTCGGGAGAGGAATCGCGTTGGTTTGATCGATTTCTGAGAGTGATCTCGAGATCCAGTTGGCGGAAAGAAAGAAAGGAAGACTGTTGTTGTTATTGTTCTTCTTCTTCTTCTTCTGTGCATCGTGGTAGCTTTTTTTTTCTTTTGATTCGCGCATGCGTGCACACAGGTGAGGGTTTCCTGCGGATCTTCCTTTCTCGGCTCTTGGTCGAAGCTTTGAGCGAGAGAGAGAGAGAGCTTGTACTGCGCATCACGCTCGTTGTCTTCGGTCGCCATGGCGACTGCTAACGCCCCCATAACGATGAAGGAAGCGCTGACGCTGACGAGCCTGGGGATCAACCAACAGTTCATCACCTTTACGCATGTGACTATGGAGTCTGACAAGTTCATCTGCGTGCGCGAGACATCGCCGCAGAACAGCGTGGTTATCATAGACATGTCCATGCCTTCACAACCGCTGCGACGTCCCATCACGGCAGACTCCGCCTTGATGAACCCCACCAGCAAGATTCTTGCCCTCAAGGCTCAGATTCCTGGTACGACTCAAGACCATCTCCAGATCTTCAACATTGAGTTGAAAGCTAAGATGAAGTCTTACCAGATGCCTGAGCAGGTTGTGTTCTGGAAGTGGATCACTGGGAAGTTGCTGGGACTTGTCACACAAACTTCTGTGTATCACTGGTCCATTGAGGGTGAGGCAGAGCCACTGAAGATGTTTGACAGGACTGCAAATCTGAGTGGCAACCAGATCATCAATTACCGATGTGATCCATCAGAGAAGTGGCTTGTGCTTATTGGCATTGCTCCTGGAGCAGCTGAGCGTCCACAGCTTGTCAAGGGAAACATGCAGCTGTTTTCAGTTGATCAGCAGCGGAGTCAGGCATTAGAATCGCATGCTGCATCTTTTGCATCTTTTCAGGTGGCAGGAAACGAGACCCCTTCGCTCTTGATTGCATTTGCAACAAAATCGATCAGTGCAGGTCAGCTTACATCAAAGTTGCATGTCATTGAGCTGGGTGCTCAGGCAGGGAAACCTGGATTCTCCAAGAAGCAGGCAGATCTTTTTTTCCCTCCAGATTTTGCAGATGATTTCCCAGTTGCAATGCAGATTTCAGCAAAGTACAAGCTTATATATGTTATCACAAAGCTTGGACTTCTGTTTGTGTATGACTTGGAGACTGCCACTGCTGTCTACCGCAACCGCATCAGCCCTGATCCTATCTTTTTGACAACTGATGCTCCATCTGTGGGTGGATTCTATGCCATGAATCGAAGAGGACAAGTACTCCTTGCCTCAGTGAATGAGGCGACAATAGTTCCATTTGTCAGCAATCAGGTACTGAATTGTCTCACAGATGTTTGCACAGACCTATGACTTCTGTGATGATGTTCCAGCAACATTATGGTTTTTGCACATTGTTGGCCCTTGATGCTGTTAAGTTGAATTTGAGGATCTCTGATGTTGTGTCTTTCCAGAAGCTGTATGCACTTCTGGTTTAGGTGTTTTTCTTTGGTCTGTCTGTTGTGCACTAAGCCTTCATTTTTCTTTGTAATTTGTTCAGCTCAATAACTTGGAGCTGGCAGTTAGTCTTGCCAAGCGCAGCAATCTTCCAGGAGCTGAGCACTTGGTATGTAACCTCATCTATGGCATGTCTCTGAATTGGGATGTTTGCATCCAACCACTGAGTATTCCCAGCAGCTTGTTCTTTGGAGAACCTCACAGATAGAGTCAAACCCAGCTTCCACATTCCATCTTCTCTCACCCTTGATGTTGTCATTTTCACATACGTGAAATGCCTCACACTGGTGTATGGTTTCTGGTTCATATAGGTAGTGCAACGATTTCAAGAATTGTTCTCCCAGCTGAAGTACAAGGAAGCTGCAGATCTTGCAGCAGATTCACCCCAAGGGATTCTCCGGACACCAGACACTGTTGCCAAATTCCAGAGCGTTCCTGTGCAACCAGGGCAGACCTCACCTCTGCTCCAGTATTTTGGGACCCTGTTGACAAAGGGGAAGTTAAATGCCTTTGAATCTTTGGAGCTTTCACGCTTGGTTGTGAACCAGAACAAGAAGAACCTGCTGGAGAACTGGTTGGCAGAAGACAAGCTGGAGTGCAGTGAGGAGTTGGGAGACCTTGTCAAGACTGTGGACAGTGACATGGCTCTTAAAATCTACATCAAGGCCAGGGCTACACCAAAAGTGGTTGCAGCATTTGCTGAGCGTGGGGAGTTTGATAAAATCCTCATCTATTCAAAACAGGTTGGCTACACTCCAGATTACCTGTTCCTGTTGCAATCAATCCTAAGATCAGACCCCCAGGGTGCTGTGAACTTTGCCCTCATGATGTCACAATTGGAAGGTGGTTGTCCCGTGGACTACAACACTATTACAGACTTGTTTCTCCAGCGCAACATGATCAGGGAGGCAACAGCTTTTCTGTTGGATGTGCTGAAACCTAATTTGCCAGAACACAGCATGCTTCAGACAAAGGTCTTGGAGATCAACCTGGTCACATTTCCCAATGTTGCTGATGCAATATTAGCAAATGGAATGTTCAGCCATTATGACCGCCCTCGAGTTGCACAGCTTTGTGAAAAAGCTGGTCTCTACATGCGTGCCCTTCAGCATTACACAGAGCTGAATGACATCAAGCGTGTTGTTATCAACACTCATGCCATTGAGCCTCAGGCTTTGGTGGAGTTCTTTGGAACTCTGTCAAGAGAATGGGCATTGGATTGCATGAAGGAGCTTCTGGTGGTCAACATGCGAGGGAATCTCCAGATCATTGTACAGGTGGCCAAGGAGTATGCAGAGCAGCTGGGTGTGGATGCCTGTGTGAAGCTTTTTGAACAGTTCAAGTCCTATGAGGGTCTCTATTTCTTCCTGGGGGCATACTTGAGTTCTAGTGAGGACCCTGAAATCCACTATAAGTACATTGAGGCTGCAGCAAGGACTGGCCAAATCAAAGAAGTAGAGCGTGTTACTAGAGAGTCCAACTTCTACCCTCCAGAGAGAACCAAGAACTTCTTGATGGAGTCCAAGCTACCAGATGCACGGCCACTTATCAATGTCTGTGACCGCCATGGTTTTGTGCCTGATCTCACCCACTATCTGTACTCAAACAACATGCTGCGGTATATCGAAGGGTATGTTCAGAAGGTCAATCCACAGAATGCTCCTTTGGTTGTAGGTCAACTTCTTGATGATGACTGCCCAGAAGACTTCATCAAGGGTCTCATCTTGTCAGTCCGATCTCTGCTGCCAGTAGAGCCTCTCGTTGATGAATGTGAGAAGCGCAATCGACTGAGATTGCTAACACAATTCTTGGAGCATTTGGTGAGTGAAGGGAGTCAAGATGTGCATGTGCACAATGCTCTTGGGAAAATTATTGTTGATACCAACAACAATCCAGAGCACTTCCTCACCACAAATCCTTACTATGACTCCCGGGTTGTGGGCAAGTACTGTGAGAAGCGTGACCCCACTCTTGCAGTTGTGGCGTATCGTCGCGGCCAGTGTGATGATGAACTTGTTAATGTTACTAACAAGAACTCACTGTTCAAGCTCCAAGCCAGATACGTGGTGGAGCGCATGGAACCTGAATTGTGGGCAAAGGTGCTTGATGAGGCAAATCCTTTCAGGCGGCAGCTTATTGACCAAGTTGTTTCCACAGCACTGCCAGAGAGCAAGAGCCCAGAGCAGGTTTCAGCCACAGTCAAGGCTTTCATGACAGCAGATTTGCCCCATGAGCTAATTGAGCTTCTTGAGAAGATTGTCCTTCAGAACTCTGCTTTCAGTGGCAATCCTAACCTTCAAAATCTTCTTATCCTGACAGCTATCAAGGCTGATAAGACTCGAGTCATGGACTACATCAACCGGTTGGACAACTTTGATGGCCCAGCAGTGGGAGAAATTGCTGTTGGTGCAGAGTTGTATGAAGAGGCATTTGCTATCTTCAAGAAGTTTGACCTCAATGTGCAAGCAGTGAATGTGCTTTTGGATAACATCCGCAGCATTGATCGGGCTGTGGAGTTTGCAGCCCGAGTGGAAGAGGATGAGGTGTGGAGTCAGGTTGGTAAGGCACAGTTAAGAGAAGGACTGGTTAGTGATGCTATTGAGTCCTTCATCAAGGCTAATGATGCCACCCAGTTCAATGAGGTAATCAATGAAGCCTCTAATGTCAGGGCTTATGAGGACCTTGTCAGATACTTGCTAATGGTACGCAAGAAGGTGAAGGAGCCCAGGGTGGACTCTGAACTTATCTATGCTTATGCCAAGATTGATCGGCTTGGAGATATTGAGGAGTTCATTGTTCAGCCAAACGTAGCCAATTTGCAGACTGTTGGTGACCGACTGTTTGATGATGCACTATATGAAGCTGCCAAGCTGATATTCACACACATATCCAACTGGGGCCGGCTTGCCAGCACTCTTGTCAAGCTTCAGCAGTTCCAAGCAGCAGTTGATGCTGCCCGGAAGGCGAACAGTGCTCGGACCTGGAAGGAAGTCTGCTTTGCTTGTGTTGATGCTGAGGAATTCCGGTTGGCTCAAATCTGTGGTCTCAATGTTATTGTCCAGGTTGATGACTTGGAAGAGGTCAGCAGTTACTACCAGAACAAGGGCCGCTTTGATGAGCTCATTACGCTCATGGAAAGCGGGCTCGGCTTGGAGCGTGCTCATATGGGTATCTTCACAGAGCTTGGAACTCTGTATGCCAGGTACCGCCCAGAGAAGTTGATGGAGCATCTCAAGCTTTTTGTCACCCGTATTAACATTCCAAAGCTTATCCGTGTCTGTGACGAGCAACAGCATTGGCAGGAGCTTACATATCTGTACATTCAGTATGATGAGTATGACAATGCAGCAGCAACCATGATGAGTCATTCTCCAGAGGCTTGGGAACATATGCAATTCAAGGATGTTGCTGTCAAGGTTGCAAATGTGGAGCTTTACTACAAAGCTGCACTCTTCTATCTGGAGGAGCACCCTGGGCTCATCAATGACCTTCTCAATGTTTTAGCTGCTCGAGTTGACCACACTCGTGTGGTTGACATGATGCGCAAGGCTGGACATCTGCCCCTGGTAAAGCCATACATGGTTGCAGTACAGAGTGCTAATAATAGTGCAGTGAATGAAGCTCTTAATGAGCTTTACCTTGAGGAGGAAGATTATGACCGCCTCAGGGAATCCATTGATCTGTATGATAACTTTGATCAAATTTCCATGGCACAGAGGACTGAGAAGCATGAGCTTCTGGAAATCCGACGAATTGCAGCCTATATCTACAAGAAGGCTGGCAGATGGCGGCAATCAGTTGCACTTTCAAAGAAGGATAACCTGTATAAGGATGCTATGGAGACCACATCCCAATCAGGAGACCGAGAGCTGGCAGAAGAGTTGCTCACCTTCTTTGTCGACCAGGGCAAGAAGGAATGCTTTGCTGCTTGCTTGTACACTTGCTATGATCTCATCCGTGCTGATGTAGCAATGGAGCTGGCTTGGATGCATGGCATCATTGACTTTGCATTCCCATACATACTACAGTTGCTGCGAGAGTACTTGACGAAGGTAGATGATCTCATCAAGGACAAGCATGATGCATCTTTAGAGGCGAAGTCCAAAGAAAACGAAGAGAAGGAACTAGTTGCTCAATCAAATATGTATGCGCAGCTTTTGCCCCTGGCACTACCAGCTCCTCCACTAGCAGGAATGGGTGGGGGTTTTGATGGGGGCATTCCAATGCCAGGTTATGGTGGCATGCCAGCATATGGCATGCCACCAATGGGTAGTTATTAGAGAGAGCATTTGTACCATGCATTATACATGGAATGTAAGAACTTCAACAACACAGCAGGATGGCTTTCAAGAATGGAGACGGCAGCTATATCAGATAGGCTGTAGTGCTGCACAAAATGCTGGTTGGTTTCTGGGATAGAAAATTTGATGTGTGAGGAGGTTGCTGCAGTTGGTTCCTTTTTTCTAATAGAATTTCAAATAGGAGTAATGAGTTTTCATTGCCGGACCTTGGATTCAAAGTTGTTCCACAATTGAATACCGTGAGATTTTCTGCATGTGCTCTCTGCTGGGCATGCTTGAACATTGTTAGGATAGATGGTAATGTCAAGCTGTGATGAATTCTAGTTCAGTTAGATGTGAAAGAAGATGGGTCTCTTGACAGAGGGTACTGACTTCAGGACAAGATTCCAAAACAACTTTTAGTTTCATCAGAAGGTGGTTCTCTTTTTGGGGATTTCGACACAACCATTGCTGGGGGATTTGGGGAGCAGGACAAGCAGGCAGTCTCCTGTGGTACAAGGGAAAACACTTTGGCAGCTGCAGGTTGGAACATTTTTCACTTCCTTTTTTCTGGCTTCTCATGATTTGATCTCACAGAGAGTTCTTTGTCAATGTTGCAGCCAGAAAACCAGCTCTACAGTATTATAGCTCTTGTTGGTGTCTGCTGAAAAGATCTCTGTAGTAGTAGCTGTTGTTGCTCTGTTTGAATGCTCTACTGTAGTCTCTCTAATTGTTTCTGCTGGATGTGTGTACTGAGGATATGCCGTAAATAAAAATAATTCTTTAGCTTTGAAGTTACAAATTGCTGATTTGGTACTGTTGTTCTTTTGTTACGTCCTTCGGTTTGGCACAAACCAAAGCTTCTCTAGTCAAATGTAAGTTGTAGAAACCACCCTGTTCAAGCATACTGAAATTTTTGAGAAAATTGATTTAGGATATCACTCTTTGTTTTCTGTTTTCTACTATTGTATGTTGCTGTAGACTTTGCTATATTATCTACTACCTTGGTGACCCTTGCTTTCTATCCCTTGATGGATTTTCTTGTTGTCTTGAGCATCAAACACAATAAAACTGCATTCATAGTTATTTTATCATGCCAACTTCCTAGTTCTCTCAGCCTAGCATGTACAGTACCTCCTATTAGTTTTCAACTACCATTGCCATATGAGTTGCAAGCATCCAGGACTGTCTTACTTCACAATAACAGCTTATGATTCAAGTTGTGCATGAGTTCTAAAAATTCACAACCTGTTGATTCTCAATCTGATAATGATTTTCACTTCAACCTGATTTTATATGCACATGGTACTGTGTTCTAGATGCATTCTAGACCTCAAGATGAACTTTCTGCTATTATCATGCTGTATTGTACTACTGTTGATGGTCCCTGAACTGGTGTGAGACTGGCACATTTGTTCATACCAGTGTGTGTTTTTTGTTTTTTGTTTGTTCTGTCTTTCCTACTTTGGTTCTTTCTGCGGCTTCCAGAGGAAGTGTTAACCTTGCTGTTTTTTCTTCATCATGAGACTGCTTGGGTATTCTACATTGGGGGAACTGCAAACAAATAGATATGAAAGCCAACTGGTCAAGTTTTGTGGACTTAGTTTTCATTTCTGTTCCACTGTTGTGGCACACCTTACTGGCAGCTGTATGAGGTTGAATGGAACCTGTCCTCTGCAACTCATCAGAGAGTGCTCCTTCCTCCTGCTTTCCATTGTGCCTCTCCATCGAGATTGATAGTTTTGCTAACAATCTCATTGTCAATGTGGAATGTTCTCCTGAGCTAGTTGTTGAACCAAGTTCTGCTGTCCCATAGATGTGATATTGATTGTCTTTGCACATTCTCAACCACAACTGATATTGCTGAATCCTTCATTTGAAAGCCTGTGATGTTTCACTGTTTGCCTTCTGTATCCACTAATATCTGCCCGACAGAGGCAGTTCTTGTTGGAACAGATGTTGATAAAATTGCAGAGTGACCTCCACAACGACACTTTTAAGGTAACACAACAATGGGTGCAGGCAGAGCCTTACGATAGTCAGACACAAAAGTGCCAGACCGTCACCTTCATCCTCAATAGCAATAACAAGCTGCCATGGCTACCCACTCACTTCACCAGCTCCCGATATCAGATGAACAGCTTGTCTGAACAGCTGACAAACTAGCTATAGTTTCAGTGCCAGGATATATGGTTGGCCGTTCTCCAACACTTCGAGTCATCTCCCTGGCTTGTAATCCAACAGCCTGATTCATTGCAGATTGCTGCACCCTTCCTGTATTGAGGCTGTGCTACATTAGAAGTCATCATGAACCATAGTGCCAACCAATATGCAAACTGCACAAAACATCTCAGTACTTCGATGAGAATCTCAGGTACAAGCAGGAAAACTTGACACTTCACGACTACAGTTTTCACACAAATTTGCAGTTAATCAGACAAGAAACACAACATTCATGAGGAGTCTCCAACATGTGGCTTGCTGTATCTAGATAATAAAAATAATGATGTCTATCTATAGCTACCTAGAAACCTTCCCAATGCTCCTTCAAACCCTAAACCTACCCTTTCACCTACTTATGTCTTTGCCCTTGTGAAGAGGATGTGGGTGGAAGTTATCAACTTTGCCCCTCTTTTGCTTTTGATGTTCATCTAGATATTGGATTACTCCCATGCAATTGATCAAACACAACAATTACTCTACCAGTTGTAATGATCTTTTAACAATTTCCATTTGGGTGATTTTTGTGTTGAGAATTTTCACGAATTTTTGTAGCATCCAATTCCACCGTGGTCATCATTTTAAGAAGTGTCGTGCTTTCTATGGTATTCTTTTGCAGAATTGAATGAAAATTTTAATGAGATGTTTTTGTCAATCTTTGGAGAGCAATGCCCTCACCATCATTTTGATCATGAACTTTTTAAGATTTGCAATTGTGAAGGGCTTGAGCATCAACCATTCTAGAAGTTGGAAAACTTGTGCAATTATGATGGGTAGATTTTGGAATCCACAAGAATCTAGATGATATGCTTATAGATGCATGCAAGAAAATGCTCAATACCACATTTTGGCCTCTTGGAAGATGCTTAACTATTCAACACGCTGAACTCCCCACACCCTTCTATCACCATGATGTTTTGAAAGGTTCAACTACTCCAAATAAACATTTACCAATTCGAATAAACAAACATGTGCACAACTACCCAATGTCCAACTTTTACTAGCAACAAACACATGAAGCAATATTTATGTGCTTCAAGTTTTGAAACCATCAAAGCTACAATTCAACCTCGTTTATGAGAATTTGGGAAAATGGTCAATATGTATATTGTTAATGGTGGACCTTCAACATACGTTGATCTAACATTTTGCATGATTGTCCTTCAACTCTCAACAATTTCACCAATGCACAATATGTGAAGCTAGGATCTTTTGCCCTTATGCTCTTAGAGCAAACACCTTGAGCACACACAAAAATCAAGGTACATTTAGAACATAATCAATTCCATTCATGATGACAACTTGTGGTCATAATTTGATTAGGTTTATTCTTTTATCATGGTTCCATTTGGGCAAATCAAATAAAACTTGCCCGCTACTTGGTTTGAATGCATGTTTTCACAATGTTGCAACCTCTTTTTGAGCCCTTGGAAACCCTAGCAATTCCTAATGATATAAAATGCTTTGATTCCAAAAGTTGGATACAACATTAGGGCAAACTAAGTACAAGTTATATGCACCAATACAAGGAAACTTCATATCAATGTTGATTAACAATGGTGACATGAAGGAGAAATATGGGAGCCGTGTGAATTTTATTTTTTCTAGAAGTTTGAATAGTATGTTTTACTTGTTGAACTCCACAATACCAAATTGCTAGAAATTCGATGTTAGGTATGGCAAACCTTGATCAAGACTATTTTTTCTATGTATTCTAATAAATTTGTTGGTCATGCCCTCAAGGTTGGGAATCAACCATATGAAGTGCTTTTTGACCTTTATATTGAGTTCAATACTTTATGATTGTTATGTATTTTTTGTATATAAAACTTGAATTGAACCTTGAAATTATATTTTGATTAAATGTCCATGCTTTGACAAAAAAATATTTTGCATTTTATGTGTTATCATTTGTCAAACTCATAAAATGCCTATAGAAGAAAAGAAAGGTACAATTACCTACTAGGTCTTGATTTGGAATCTAGTGGTTGTGTGATCAAAAAGTAGACAATTTACCCCTTATAAATTGAACATTTTCATCTTTTCTCAAGTTTCCAATACTAGCAACCATTACAATGGACCAAAATTTCAAATTTGAATATTGAATATTATTTGCATTGGTTTGGATTTGGTTAAAGTTTTTGCAGCTTTGCATTTTTCCCATATGCATTATGTAATTTTGAATTGTCTTTTCATCATTTCACCTTGTGCAAATCATAGGCATCACAACTAATTTACATGAACAAATATCAATTTGTTCAATCATTATGCAAAGGAAAATGTAATATTTTTGAAAGGAGATATCTTAGTTGCCTTTTAAAAAAACACACATTGCATATTATCACTCATTGATAGCTTACAACTATTCACAAATGCAACTTTCAACATGTTCTTGGTAATGGGTGAAGACACACTTTTGTGAAACACTATGGATGTTGCAAAGTATGCAATTTATAGTTTTCAAATTTTCAATTATAGTTCATTCTAATTTATATGTGCAAATGATGAAAAGGGACTAAATAAACAATGAATTCAATGAAAAACATAAGGTGTAAAGTTCATGAAAATATTTAAAATTCATAATAGAATTTTCAAATTGAACAAAAAATTGTGTATATGTAATAAACACATGGATGTAAAATATGATTGAGTCATGTAAATTTCTCTCCTTCAATTTTTCTCTTGATTAAAGAAGAATGATTTGTTCTACCATTATGGCAAGCCTTTGACATGGTGTGCTCAAAACAAGTGTTTTGGAAAGCCTCTTCTAACCCCAAGCTCTCACGATTCACCATAGATTTCATTCAAAGTAGTGTGGTCATTGCTCCCAAATCAACATAAGATCATATTTCACATAAATAAAAAAATCGTTCCTCAAACCATTATTGTTTAGCAAAACTCGCAATTTCAATGTCATGGTTTAACCTATTGTTTTAGTGGCCTCACACAAGCCATTTTTGGGATGCCAATTTGAATTGATAAAATTAACAATGAATGCAAATACATCCACTAACCTTCAAAGGTCAAATGTTGTTATTGGTGACAGTCATTTCAACAATGCAAGCAATACATACAAAATTTTGGTCTTCTCCACCAAATTAGGTAACACTTTTTTTACATACACTTTTCCAAAAGGAATGATGAAGTAAAGGCATAATTGCAACCTTAATCATCATAGCCATATGCTTTCAACAATGCAAATTGGTTTATTTTTGGCAATAAAGAAAAGCATATATCACATGAACATTCGATGTTGTTTCTCAAATGGGTTTATGAAATCAAAATAGTTTGAGATGATGCTCAAGGACTAACTCCAAGCCCTTTTATAATAGGTTGTTGAACTTATGGTTCTCTTGTAATGCTACTAATTTATTCAATAAATTTTTAGCAAGGTTAATTATAACATCTGTCATCTACATGTTTGCCCATTGTGGTGATGCCAATAGCTTTGTAATAAGTTATTATCCTTTTCAACTTGTGGTATGTTGAACTCAAGGATTACAAGACTAATTATTTACTTGTAGCACACCATGCATTTCATGACTTGAGCATTGACAATATTTACAAAACTGTCATCATTCACATTAAAAAGCCTATGTGAAAGAGGTATGATTGTGTGACTTCCAAAAGTTTGCTTGCTCATGTGGAGTTTTTAAAAGGTCTCTTATAACAAGCTCAACACATTCATGAGTAAGTTCAACTTTGTGAACTCTAGTTTCCACAATACAAAATGGGTGATTCAAATGCAATGACTTCTTCAATACCATATAGTGGCAATCTAGTGCTCTAGCTAAAAAAAATGTTGTTCTCCATATGATTTTCATGAACTACAACAAACAAATAAGGTGATAAAGATGTTAGCAAGACATCTTTGATCATTGTAATTCATTTCACCAAGTGCGAAGTTTATTACTTATTCTAACATGCTAATAACAACAAATAAGAGCAATAGACCTTCAAATGATTATGTACATGCTTCAAGTGCATAGATTTCGCAAATCACAAAAACACAAATGAAAATAATTAAAAGTTGGTGCATTGGACCTACTAATATAAATATAATGTTGTCATCTCCTTTCAATGTCACGCAACAACAACTTTTTGCAATCATGGAATCAATTGTTGATCTCCCAAAAGTGCAAATGCTACCACATTTCACACCCTTCAATACAAATGTTCTAAAAATCAACTTGTATTTAACTAAATTGTAATAGCAAGTCAAGCAACAAAGATGGCATGCGTGGTCAACATTTCTTTGCTCCACATGATTCTTTTGAACTTTCATGACTAACAATTCCAAAATTGCTTAGTTATCTTTTTTTCTTTTTTGATGGGTAAGTGGATATACATACTTGGGTATATAATCATTGTGGGTTTGTTTATATTTTAGTAGTTGCCTAACATTGAAATTTACCATGAAAACTCATAAGGCAAACTAACTTCCATGAATTCAATATTTAGTAAAGAATCACTTCTTCCCTTTCTAGGCTATTTGTCCTTTTAAACTCCTAATATCATATAATATTTAATCAAAATTTACTACATTCTTTCAATCTTTCACATCACTTTATTGTCATGTCTCATGTTGATTCCATTATTATTTGATAATTTCTTTTATTGTGTTCAAACAATTATTTTGACTCATAAAATTCACAACAACAAATTAGTACTCAAAACTACAAGGGTAATCTAAAATCATAATAATTAATTTAATTTTTCAAATATGATTTGATTACCTAATACAAGTGGTAGAAACAAAATTGACATGATAATTATCCTATTTCTAGTTATTTTCTCATCACTTATAGTTTCACAAGGTTTGACATCCCATTGATATCTAACATGTTTGATCCTACCAATCTATAATGGGTAGTTCCCATCTTCTACCAAATTGTAATGGTAATTAACATGCCATGTATGAAATCACATTCTTATATTATTTTAGTATATTTCTTCCATTTTAAGAATAAATACTTAAATATCTAATTTTATTTATTTTGGAGTACATAAGTTAAATATTTGCTAGGTGATTTTTCCCAAAGATCGTTCATTGTAATAGCCCTTACCTATGTCTGAACCATAAACCATCTACTTACTTGGTAGGTACGTAATGATTACCTATTTTCATACCTATCTACCTACATATGAGACCTATTTAGTACAAAATTGGTTACCAAGAAGAAACCAAATGTTAACTCAGTTGAGGTTCATCTACAACTGAGTAATTGCAGGCATCCAGTATTTACCAGTGTTGGGTGGTTTTTACTTTTTTGTGAGAATCGGCCGTTCCCGGTTCTCTCATATATATATATATATATATTGGGCTGGTGAGAACTGGTCAGGTTATCAAATAATTTGTTTTTCAAACTCACCCGGTTCTCAGATAGGGCAGTTGTCATATATACAACAACAACCAGTTTTCATAACCTGATTATTAATTTTTTCAGTAATTAAAATTATTTTTAATTTCAGTGATGATGATTTCATTGGAGCTGGTTTAGGTGGGATGGACTATAGTCGCAGGTTGTACAAAAGACAATTCCAAACTATAAATTTATTGGAGGTCGATTGTAAATCAAAATGTTTAATGAATAAACATTTTACAAGTTGTAATGTTTTAAGATGTCCTTATAAATCCTAAAATATTGAAAGAGAAACAAATCTCTTTATTTCTTTCAGTGTTTTTGTGAAATTTTTGTGTTTTTTCAATTTTCTTTGTGTGAATCTTTGTGTCTTTCTAATTTCATACACATGTTTACATGTACTTTCATTCAAATGTAAATATGTGTTATTTCATTTGAATATGTTGAGATTATTTAAAGAGAATAACATGTTTTTTTTCTTTTCTTTGAGACTGAGTTGATTTTCAATAAAAATTTCTCCCTTAAATGTTTAATTTTAATTCAAGAATTTAATCCTCACTTGTTTAGCTGATTTAATGTTTATCCACCCTAATTGCTTCCAAAATTTCAATGAATTAAAAACAAAAATGTCTGATTAAATCTTCCCTTGGATGATAATTGGACAATTTTTTGTACAATTTGAATCCTATATATATATCTGAAAATAACAAAGTTCTCAAATGTAAACCTTTATTTTCTTTTTGTCAATTCATTGTCATTGGTAGTGCACAACAATGAGAAGCCCAAATAATTAAATAATTAAAAATTGAATTACTTCATCAAAAGAAAAGAGCAACAACACCATGTGAGAAGAGTAGTCACAAGCACTTCGCATACCAACATAGTAACCAACCACATCCACTACCTTCTTACTCAACCTACTTACTTAACTTGCATAGGTAGTTAATCATATATATTAATTTACTTGTCTGTGAGTCTATCTGTGACGGTGGGCCAGCACGGGCGGGCTGGGCACGGGAGAGGTTTAAATTCATCCACAACAAGTTCAGGCATCCAATGGATGGATGGTGTGCCGGTGGGTGCTGAATCACTTTGGCCGAGAGTGATCCGATGGAAATCGATGTTCAGGCATCCAGTGGATGGATGGTGCGTCGGTGGGTGCTGAATCACTCTGGCCCAGTGTGATCCGATGAAAACCGATGTTTAGCAGCAATTGAAAAAATATAAAGAACTGTCGGGGCGGGGGGGACCAACGGTTGTTTGAAAAGAAATGTTTTTTAAAAAAACCAAAAACATCAGCCAAACATTGTTGAAATAACACACCTGTGCATTATGCACGGGGTTCACACTAGTTAATTATCTAGTAATGTGTGATGGAAGTAGGAGGGATTTAGGCCATTTAAAAAATTTAGCTTGGCTTGGGAGCATTCCAAAAAAAGATATAGCCATTAATTGGCAATATGTTTTATAGACACTACCGCCTTTTTCAGGCATGCTTTTATATTCTACCTATCTAACTAGTAACTAGGTCAAAATCTAGCAATTTTCTTGAATTTTTTGAAATTTTACATCTTGAAAATTGGCAGAATATTTGAGAATCTATAACAGGATATCATGACCCGCACTTTTTGTTTCTAGAGTGAGAAATTAATAATGAAAAAATGAAATCATTTTTTCAAAAGAAAGTTTCAACAAAGTTCAACAAAATTTATGGAGTACAGTGGCAAAGTGTTTTTCTAATACTAATTTCATTTTTCAATAAAAATGTTGCAGCATCAATTGTGAGCATCCCAAGAGAGATTTGCAAATGTCCACTGGTGAGGATCCCCAGCATTAATTAGCAAATTAAATGGCGACTGTCCTAATCCTAGGCGGGCTGTAACAAGGTTTCATTGAAGGATTTTGTGATATGGTCAAAGTGGCGATCGTCGACAAAATAATTTAGCCAAATTTGGTTACATACTAGAAGATATGAAAGTGGGCCAAAAACAGAAAAAATCAAAAATCCTTTTACTAGAACTTATCATTAAAAGCAAATTTGAAAATTTAAATTTTGTCTTTTTTAATTTAGCCAAGTTATTTGAAAAATTTCAAAACAAAAAAAAAATCTAACAAAAAAAAGTGATTTAGGCTAATCATTATACGATAATCTTTGAGTTACATACGACATATGTAGTTGCATAAAACAAGTTGCAAATTTTTTTAAAATAAAATAAAATAGAAACTTGTTTAAATCTGATGAACTTTTATAAAAAAAAAAGGGCAGTTCAAATTTAAAAGGGCAGTTCAAAGAAAGTTGACTTTTATTCATTGCTGGTACGGTAGTTCGAAACAGTCTCACTAGTTGACTTTTGTGGCTGTGGTTTCAGTTTGACGACTCTGCTATGCAGTGCTTTTTTAAATTTTAAAACAAGGAATTTCTGTTTGTGGCTAAAGTGGGGATGATCATTCCTTGAAAGATGTAGAAAAATTGGCAATCATCCATAGGAATATTTAGCCAAATCTGGCTATAAAACAGAAATTAAAAAAAAAAAAAAAACGGAATCTTCAATCATCCTTCTATATTTCTGGCTACACAATGACAACTACATAAGTACCTATATGAATCTGGAGATTTTCACTCTTTTGCTGTTTTTCTCAAATCTGGCGACCTGAAAACCTCCAAAAAATCAGTTCTTTTTCGATTTGTTTAAAATTTCTGGTTTCGCATTTTGGCGATTTAAAAAAAAAGGTATTTTACTGGCATTTTGGTGTCTATTGCCAGTAAAAAACACCGAGCTGCTGCTCCTCAGCTGACGACTGCTCTGCTCAGTGCTGACTACTCTACTTCTGGTCTCCGTTTGTTCGTTCGTTCGTTTGCTGCTAGGAATTGTGCTTTCCTTCACCATTGTGGATCGCAGTCACAGAGGATTTGAAATAATAGGGGCTGTTTTTGTTGTGTTTGGGGTCTGGTGTGGTGTGGGAGGTGGAGATAAAGGGGAGAGGAAGAAGACAAGTAATAACTCCTTGTGCTGTTGTTGTTGTTGTTGTTGTTTGCTTTTTTTTTCCCCCTTTCTTTCTTTCTTTTGGGTATTGTCAATGGGGAAGATGAGTCGAAGCTACTACAGGACGCGAGCAGGGACATTGGGTTTGTTCTTATTCGCACTTGTGTCGCTTCTTCTGCTTGTTTTCCTTCTCCTCAGTCTCATCGCTGTCCCGTCGTCTACCGACAGCGACTGCCCTAAGGGCGCTAAGGTGGAGCTCAAACTCCCGTCACAGCAGCTGCTTCACATGTAATGTTCTCTCTCTCTCTCTCTCTCCTTTACAATGTGCACCGATGTTATTAGCTCGGCACTACCAATCCATGTTTGCTGTTGAATCCAGGTCTCTGAACATGGGAGGGCGGGGGTGTGAATCTCGTTGCTGTTATGTTACAAACGCTCCACAGTTTTTTTTTTTTTTTTTTCCTGCTTTTTCTGCTCTTTAGG
>Ga0209611_10000079_pt1 | contig 102335 bp, 69 predicted proteins | sample S1TSphgellanicum_3_FD_187693 | JGI IMG/M metagenome (GOLD analysis project Ga0209611, IMG submission 187693) | Host-associated microbial communities from peat moss isolated from Minnesota, USA - S1T2_Fc - Sphagnum magellanicum MG (SPAdes) (version 2) | ecosystem: Host-associated > Plants >... | reverse complement strand
AAAGAGCAGCAGTAGCAGCAGCGAAGAGAATTGTTCATCAACTGCGGCAGCAGAGCCGGTATTATTATATCACTCTCTAGAGACCAAACCTCCGACAATGACGACGAAAACATCAGCCATAGTAGATGAGCATCTAATGATAATCCGGACTGTTTCCTGCACCACTAGAATCGAACAAACTTGCTGTAGAGAGAGAGAGTCTCGGTAGCTAGAGTAACAACAATGTCAGGATCTTCTCAACGAGAATGTTTGACCAACAAAAAACTCCTGGCACATCCAACAGGCAGAACAGAGACATACAGCAACACCGAGCCGCGGCAGCAGCAGCGGGCTCCCAAACGCCTACACCGAGCTGCGACTCCTGGATCGCGCTACAAAGCAAGTCTATAAAAGTCCCGCCTACTACGAGAGACTGCCAGTAATACAACGCCAGAATAAAGCGAATAAAATCCTGCCTGAATCCCCACACCCCGCAACAAACAAAACAAATCCCACACCAAAAATGTTATGATCACACCTCTCTCTCTCTCTCTCTCGCTCTCGCTCACAATCAGTACAGGAAAAACTCCAAACAAAACATCTCCAAAACACGGAGGCTTCCCAAACACTACCAAACCTACTACAATAGCTAGAATTTTACTCTAAATTGCAAACATTCCACCATACGACAGACCCCTGCAACAGCGCGAAAGCATAAAACCAGCCAGGGAAGAAACTCGAGAAGAACTTACAAAAGTGTCGATGGAGAGCAGAAAAAGAATTTCGAAGAAACAAGATGCTCGCCTTCCGAATCTGTCTACGATCTGCAATCCGCAGAACCGCAATTGGACTGCACAAAGGGTCGGTTTGCACAGCAGCAGCAGCCGCGGCAGGTGTCGTAAGCCTCGAGAGCGCCTTCCTCTTTCTCCCTGTTGTGTATTTCTTGCGGTGGGCCGTTTGCGCGGTGAAGACGAATGAAACCCCATTCTCACTGTTACCTCGTAAGAACCGGATAATTGAGAGTTGAGAATCGAAATGGCGACTTCAGGTCTGTTTACTACGCAGGCATTTTGAGACCTGGGATCTAGGAGCATGATACATGGAACCCAATTTCAGGTAACTTGAGCACATTGCCAATTTTGGGGCTTGGATTTGGGAACATGAAACCCAATTTCTGATAACCAATTTTGGGACTTGGAATTGGTAACGTTAAACCCAATTCTGGTAACTTAAGCACGTTGCCATTTTTGGGGCTTGGAATTGGGAACATGAAACCCAATTCTTAGGTTAACCCTTTTCGGAACTTGGATTTGGTAACATGAAACCCAGTTTCTGTTAAATTTAGCATGTAATCAGTTTTGGGACTTGAATTTGGGAACATGAAACCCAATTTCACGTAACTATTTTTTGAGACTTGAATTTGGTAACATGAAACCCAATTTCAGGTAACGTTACATGTAACTATTTTTTGGGACTTGGATTTGGGAACTTGAAACCCCAATTTATAGTAACTTTTACCATGTAACCAATTTTTGGTACTTGGATTTTGGAACCCAATTTTCACTTAAATTCACCACGTAGCTATTTATGGGACTTGGATTTGGACACACGAAACCCAAGTCCACTTAAATTCTCCGCGTACTCATTTTGGGACTTGGATTTGGGCACATGAAACCCGGAGTGTATGTATGGCATTGTGTGAACCAGCTTAGTTTTCCTTATCTACGTGGACAAAGAAAAACTGTCAGTCGTGGAATGGGGACCTGATTTTGGGCACATGTCGTCGTGTTAACGTGTGTAAAACACGTGGCCTCCATTCTTACAAATATCCTCGTCCCCGTGTAAATTTCTGCGGCAACTGAAGTCAAGTGCTGATGCGATTGACCTTTCGATTTACCTCCGTAATGGAGGCGGTTAATTAAGTTTTTTCTTTAATTTCGTTACCTACCTCTTAATTGATTTTTATTTTTTATTTTTTTAAAAATCAAATAAAAACGAAAAACAAACCTGTTACCTTGCTGCTGGTGTAGAGTGCTTAGCAGGAAAGAAAGGGGACGGAAAGAAACGAGAAGTCTCGGGGTTTGGTGATGGCAACTGCCGTTTGTAGTTATGAAATAAATGGCAGTAAGTAAAAGATAGTTTGTCAGAGCCAGTTGGGCCTGCCAGATTTGGTTCTAGAACCTTCTTCTTCTTCTTTTTACCCATAGATAAATAATGGCAAGTAATTGTTTTTTAATTACAAAATTACTAGCTGTTGGAATTTGTTCTTCAGAAAGGAAACCAGCGGTCAGGCCGCGGTTTTTTCACATTTACCGTTTCATTTCACTAATGTAATTTCTTTACACCCCCTTTCAATTCAAATTTTCCTGAAACTGGGTACCCCACTTTGGCAACTATTAATGTTCTTTCTTTTTTTTTTCCCTTTCATTTAAAAATTTATACTACCTATTGAAGGTGGAAAATTGAAAATTAATTAACATAGTACATGAAAAAAAAAAAAAAATTTAATTTTTAAAAACCTTCAAAACACACACACACATAATTTTTGACCATTTTTTTGGGGAGTTGTGGAGCATATGTTTTTATTATTCTGTAGGAGATTTTTATTTTTATTTTTTGTTGTCCCGCATAAATTTTGAAACCAAGTCCTTTCTGAAAAAATTGAGGAGACCCATCATCAGCATAGTTTATAACTATTTGAATAATAATAGTGCTATTTTGTATTTAACCTAAAACTAACCAGTCAAACCTTGGGACAAAACCACACACAACTCTATGATCACACAATTGTCTATAGGTGGTTAAAAAATTTTTAAAAAAAGTCCACATTGGTAAAAAAAAAATGCTTATGTTTGAGGAATATTAAAAGCGTCATGATTTTTTTTTTTGGTGAAGTGCCAATCAAAATGACCCATTGCTAAAAGAAACATTGAGCTTTGAGATGCACCCACATTTGTATATACCCACAATTTAATTAATACTTTAAGTATTAATTGCAAGTAGGTATAGTTATTAAAATATATATAATATATATACTCTTACACTTACACGCCTTAAAAACATTTACACCATGGTGTAAATGTATTTGACAAATATTGCATTATTCTTGTGTAAGTGTAAAAATATATATATATTCACAACAATAATTATATATTGTAAAGGAAGAAAGTTCCTTCCCCTGACTCCAGATGGACAGTGACTACGGACAGTAGCTAAATATAGCGAGGGTGTGACTTGACGTCCTCCTCAGACGGTTCCGGCTTGGATCCGTCGCTCTTGGTGACTTCTCCCTTAGTAGCTCCCGTCTTCAGACGCATCTGCGCATCCTCAGACATTGGCCCCTGCTCCTCTTTAGTCTCTTTCACATTAATACAGAAGGCCCCATGCCAGATTTTGCTGGACTCCACAGAGGGGTGTAAACCCAAGGTAAGTGGGTAACTGAAGCACCTAGGTGGCATCCTAGGTGGCACACACCTGTGCATTAGGCACGGGGTTCACACTCGTATAAGTGTAAGTGCAAAACGTTTGGATGTTGATTTACATTTACACAAAATTTACACATCATATATACAACTATTGACACTTACTCACACAATGCGGGTTTGGACTTTGAAACGGGCCCATTTCAAAGTTGTGTGTTCCTTAAGAACTCTAAAGGGCTTGCACCAACCTTTACTCCTCCATTCCTTTGTCCCTTGTTTTTAAAAATGTTTTTTTTTACTCAAAGTCATCCAACTTCATTTTTATTATCCATATATTCTTGGACTAGTAACCTAAAATATATCATTGTAGACTAAAAGTAAATTGTTTATTTGGAGAATTTTTTTCATTTATGTCAACACAAGAAAAAATAATCTTTTTCCAAATCTTTTTTCTAGTGTAAAATTCAATTAATTTTGCTAACTTTTTTGGAAAAATTGGCCAAATTTTCATTAACACCAAATTGAAGAAGCAAAACCCCTGATTATAGTCCCTTAAATTAAAGCTACAAAATGCCAATGTGGACCAGGACCATTCCAACTTGGAATGCATTGAGCCCACTAGGATGAAACACCATTCCATGAAGTGGTAAATGGGCTCTTCCAGAGCCTGTTCCACAGCATAACTGTTGCTGTGGCAAACCTATTTCCACAGTTGATTCATATCACAATTGGAGCTGTCAGAACCAAATCTGAACCAGCAAACCATAACCAACTAGTGTAGCCTTGGCACTGGCCCAAGTGTGAACAGGACTATATAACTGTTTCAAGTGTGAACAGGATCCTTTGGATACAGCCCAATTGAGAAAAAAAAAATTAATTAGTTTTCATTTTTTTTTAAATACTCAAAATTCAGTATCTCCCACAACCTAGATATAAAAATTATGGAATCACCTTCATTAAATCCTCTTCATTGAGGGCTTTCCAACAATATCAAGAATGTGGCCTTAATCTTTCAAAAATATTTAATTTTGATTGTATTGAATTATTTTTGGAAAAAAATTATTCAATATTCAATAACTCTTGCATCATTTTTCTAAATACTACCAAAGGACCCTAGTGCACTCCTACTCACCCATCAAGGGCTTTCCAACGATAGCAAAAGCATAGCAAGCAACACCATGGTTTGGGAGTTCTTAATGTGACAAACAAACAACACAAACAAACAAATAGTTAGCTTGATGTTTGCTCCCCTTGTTGCTCCCACTCTCACTATTTTCAATCTTTGTCTTCTAAAAGTAAACTCCTTATATAGTGGAAGCTTTTGGTTGATTGACAAAGTAAAATAAATACTTCATTATCTTATTGACACTTCATTGAACAAATAACATTAATAATTCTCCCAAATTTTTCACCTTATATTTAATTAATGCCATAAGTCATCCTACTTATGATGTGAATAAATGTTAGATCCTAAAATGAAGATTGTGGAAAGATTGAAAGAATTCCAATCTTGTCCTTTACACATTTTATCCCTTTTTTTTAAAGTTTCACTCCATTTCCCATCTTTTTGTGGCTTTAGCAATTATCTTGAAAAGGTGTATATTTACAAAAGCAATTTATGTCAAACTTGCATCATGTTTCATCTTTTTATAGCATTTCTCCCACCTTTGAAGTTGCCATGGCTTAAAGAAACCACTATGCCCATGTGTTGAGTTCAAACACAATTGGACTAATCATTTGTGGAATGATGGTTCAAGGTAGAAAAGTTGAAACCAAATTGCACATGATGAAAAATCTTATTCTTGAAGATACCCAAGATGAAGCTATTGAAATCCTTGAAATCAATAAAGCCAAACTTAAACGCGAAGCAAATTTGGCAAAAGGTGGCACCACATATAACTATGGTGAAAAATGAATATGTTGTGGAAAAAGGAAATGAAGGTTCAGTTTTTTAAAAAGGTTCAAATCTGGAAATCATGTTTCCCGTCCCGAGGAAAGAAATCGAGCCAAATTTCATCAAAATGTTAAAAAATAAAGAATTAAGGTTGTAACATGGTATTGAGTACGGTTGCAATATTTCAGAATTTTTTTTAAAAAATTTGCAATTATGATTGAGACCTTTTGAAAGGCATACCTATATTGATGTGATTTTGCAAATAACAACATAATTTTCCTTTAATATTCATATAATTTCTTTCATGAACTAACACTTGGGTTGATACTAAAGATAGTGGAGAATATCACCATAATGGTGAATTATTTGGAAAATGTCATGTTTCATGCAAACAAGTTGCTTGTTAGATTTGATGAAAATTGACAATGAATCAATGAGAAAATAGAAATGAGTAAACCACAAATTTACAACAAGCTCTCCACCCAACTTAGGATCACACAAGTTGCTACAAATTTTATTATCCACCTCTGAAATCTGGCCTATCACTAACCAAGAGGTGAACATCCCACGTGCATATGTTACTTTCCCTACTATTAGGTGCACAAGCATATGCACAAATATTTCGATAAAAATAACTTGGTAAAAATAAACTATAAGATGTTGCCATCCAACAAGATTGTCCATCTTAAGTTTACCTTTTTCCTTTCATATCTGTTTTTACTTGGATAATATAAGTTGTAACTGGATTTCATTTGTTCGATCGCTTGTGTTGCAAATGGAACATGCCAATCTCTTAATCATGTCAAATTGTCCAATTCATAGTGCATCTCATTTGCTGGTCTTATATGAATCCTGGAAATAGATTTCCAAAACATGAAGCATTCAGAAAAATTTCCTCATCTACTTGGAGAGCACCTCAAATCCATGAATATCCCTCCTAGAAACAAGAATAGATCTTGAGCCTACTTACTTACAGGTGTAAGAACCCTCCCCATCCTACACCTCATGATCATGATCTATGTATATCTAGGCCATGATAACCTTTGAGTAAAGCCCCAAAGGTGAGGAACATTCCCAAAATGCAAGGCTGAACCCAGCTACTGCCTTATCCTCAGTCTCACCATGGGGCTTTATTACCCTTCACTAAAAGTCTTGAGATGGGTCTATGAAGCTCACATAGATGGGAAATGTTCCTGCAGTAGAAAGTAGTTGCAGAAAAGAAGAGGAGAAAAAAAAAGAAGCTACAACTTACATTCAATGTCAGCAACTTGATCCTTCCGTATTTTTTTGTATCATTTCACAAATAATTATAGAGTTTGAATATTGCTCCTGAAATGCCCAATTCTCAAATTTGAGGTAATAAGCAAAGAAACTACCCACTAAGCTGATCACACTGGTTTGATGCTCGGTCAATCCCTTGTTACATTCTTCACAAGTTTGAACATCAAAAGGAAGGCGGGTGCACAAATAAATTTCATACCCAATATATTTTCATACCCATACCAGCTTTGAAAATTGTCTACAAGTGTTGGTGACTAATATAAAGCCCCCACAACTCACTGGCCAAGACCAGAACACATTGATCTGGGTTGATCACAGGCTTAAAGCCTCCAAAGCCCATCCTTCTTCAATGGTTTTCAAGGTCTCAAACCATCACATAATGAGAAAGTAAGTGACCGATTCCCCACATAACACATTTATTAGACCACCCAATTTCTTTGTAGATTATAGATCATTTATCTTGTTGAGTCCAAAAAACTTGGGAAAAAGATGGAACTCAGCAGGAGCAGCAGCCTCTCAAGAAAACAAGAAACTAAGTGGCAGAGAATGATTACTTAGTTTGTGTTTGCAGGCAGATGAGTGCATAGTATGCTCCTCCTTCACCTTTGGCCAATAACTCATCATGTCGGCCTTGTTCTAAGATTGTACCATCTTGGAGAACAGCTATCTTATCTGCACCTTGTATGGTTGATAGCCTGCACAAAGAAAGATTCACAACATTTGTTATCATGGTCCCAAAGCTTTTGGAAAAGAATAGTTGTGGGTGTACTTACACCACTCTGGCTTCCTGATTATCAGATGAGAAAAACTAACATAATTATGCTGTAATTTACAAGAGCAAGTACCGAGCCATCAGATGCAGAATTCCATGGATTATGGCCACCTCAAAGATATACTTAGTTAATTGGTGGGTTTCAACTTCTGCTGAGTGCTTGATAATTTTATAAGTAATTGTCAACCTCCTAGAGCTTAAAAGATGTGATTGCTTTTGAGCTGATCACCTGTGGGCAACCACAACAGTAGTTCTTCCAACCATCATACGGTCAAGTGCATCCTGTACCAAACGCTCGGATGCCATGTCCAATGCACTTGTAGCCTCATCCAACAGCAAAATTGCTGGATTTTTCAATACTGCACGGGCTATAGCTATCCGCTGCTTCTGACCACCAGAGAGCTGCACTCCCCGCTCCCCAGAAAAAGTCTGATATCCATTTGGAAGTGCACTGACAAATGTTCACAAACATGATCAGCAAATTAAGTCTCAAAATACCAAAAAAATTTACATTGTTCTTCATCCTCATGTAAGTCCTGTATGCCCTAAAATACCCTTCTTATAACTACATCAATATTACACCTCCTGTGTGTTATGATATTGATGTGATGATTTTTTTCAGCTTACCTGATGAAGTTGTGGGCATTGGCAGCACGAGCAGCTTCGATAATTTCAGCTTCAGTTGCATCCTTTTTTCCATAAGCAATATTGTCACGAATAGTCCCAGCAAATAGGGTGGGTTCTTGACTGACTAGTCCAATATGCTGGCGGAGTGATTGCAAATGCAAATTCTGTATATTCCTTCCATCAATCATCACACTGCCCTGTAAAGGGTCATAGAATCTCTCAATCAGCCCAATAATTGTGGATTTTCCAGATCCACTTTGACCCACCATAGCGACCGTGGTGCCTGCATTCACTTTCAAGTTGAAATTCTTGAACACCATGACATCTGGTCTTGAAGGATATGCAAATTGGACATCCTGAAGCTCAATATATCCTTGCACTTTTTCCACTTTCTTGGCTTTCGGGTCATTTGCATCAATTTGGGTGTGGCGATCAAGGATGTCAAATACTGATGCAATTGCTGCTGTGCCTTTAGCTATATCTGGCGTGAGTGTCCCTGCCTCCGCCAAAATGCGACCGCTGCTCACTAACACAAAAAACACCTTTGTCACCTGGCTGAGGCCAGCTTCACCCTTGCTAGCTAAAAGACCCCCATACCAAAAATCCAAACCCCATGATGCATAGAGACAAAACGTCGCTGCCCCAAGTCCTGCACCTGCCACTTGCGACCGCCAAACCATTTCCTTGTTTGAATTCTCCAGCTTTCTCTCAAAGAGCCCCAAGACCTGCCAAAAGGTAAGCAACCCATTCTAACAACATGTAAGCATAATCCACCCACATAGCTCACAATTGGTTTGTGAGAGTCATGGAGCAGCAGAATTGATTGCCAGATCTAGAGAAGGTCTTGTAAGCATTTGCACTACACATGTGAACTTTCACCTTGTCCTCCCCCTAACTGATTAATCCTAATCCTAAAACCTTGATCTTACCTTGTCTTGGGCAGAGAAGGCTGTCACAGTGCGGTGTTGAGCGACTGCCTCACTTGCCACTTGGGCTGCATCCTGCTGTGCTTGAGTACTTGCAACAGCAATGCTTGTCAAGAGTTTTTTCTTCATGTAGTAACAAAAAAGAATGAGGGGCTGTATTGCAATAACCACCAATGCCAACTTCCACAAAACTATCAACGCCACGACGAAGCTCACAGTTATTGCACCCACCACTTGTACCACAAGTGAAATGCGATCTCCCACTAAAGCTCGTACCTGACCAAAGGCATTTTAGAGGATCTGGGTTATAATTGTGGTGAAAGGTGGTTATGGAAAAGAAAATTTAAGACTTAAGATATTTGTGAAAAACATTGAAGGGAGATAGATGACTGCATTCATTTACCATGTTTGCATCAGAAGCAAGACGAGCACAGATAGCCCCACTGGAATTTTCATCACGGTCGTACCACCCAACCTCATTCCGTAGAATGTTGGCCAACATATTGACCCGAATGCGCTTTGTCAAATACTCACCAAGAGCTGCAAAATTGTAGTGTTGCAAAATGTTGACTGTGAAAGCAGCAACTGACAAAATCATAAAAATGACCACATAAATCTTGATATGCTGTCGCAACTCATGAGGAGTATCTGAGTAGAATGCACCAAGCATGTCAGCTATGACATATGCATAGGTTGGTTGCACAAACCCAAACCCAAGCGCTCCAATCAGACCTAGAAGCCCTTGCTTCCATTCAGGCTTATTGAGAGCAATCAGGTGACCAAATGAAGGAAGGTCAGGCTTGCCTTCAAGCCCTTGCTCTGTTTTAGATGTCAGAGCATTGGAATCTTTGAGACCATTAGAGTTTCTGCCTTGCAAGTCTTTGGTGACAGATGGACGAATGGCTTTCAAGGAATGCCTGCTGTGATGTGATGAGCTGCGACGGACTAATTGGCCATCAGACTTCACAACATCAATGCCATGGTCAGAGACTGCTGCCTTGGGGTTTTCTTCTTCTTCTTCTTGTGCTTCTTGTAATTGGATGAGTGCTGCATACGCACCAGTTTCTCCTCGGGCCAAAAGTTCATCATGACTTCCCATTTCCAATACCTGCATTTTCAATTCCCCTCTTCAATACCCTAGTAGCTAGGTGTAAACCAACTCTTGATGAGCTAGCTCTAATCCATTACCCTACCTGGTCTTGACTTCCGTTGTGCCCCTCTCCACCCATTGAATTCCTTAAAAAATTCCAAAAGACTTTTGCAAGCCACATACATACCTTCCCTGATTGGACAACAGCAATGATGTCAGCAGTGCGAATAGTGGAGAGACGGTGAGCCACAACGACAGTGGTACGTCCCACAGCAGCTCTCTCCAGCGCTTGTTGCACCACTTTCTCTGACTCTGCATCCAATGCACTTGTGGCCTCATCAAGTAATAACACAGGTGGTTTTTTCAGCATTGCTCGTGCTATTGCAATCCGTTGCTTCTGACCACCTGACATTTGAACTCCTCGCTCCCCCACCTGTTATTCAACATGACCCATCAGTATTCTGATTCATCAATCATCATTGTCCAATTCTCCCATTTTCCCACACCTTTCAACACAAAGCAAAACACCTAATTTTACTTAACTAAGGACTGGTCATACATCCCATGAGCATCTTCAGCAGTGCTCAGTATGTGACCTTGCAAAAATATTTCTGACATCCACATTTAGTTATTTAGTTTCCAACTCCACCCATAAAACTAAAACTGGGACTGCAAATAGGTGGGAGACCACCAATAGCAGCACACCTAGACCAATCAAACTATCTAGCCAATTAACAGCAGATGTTAGGTTTTGTTGTGCCTTTTACCAGCCTCAACAAAATGTGCAAAAAACACTGGGTCAAAACCATTTTGCAGAGCCAAACCAGCATGTTTGACTTTTCTTCATCCAATTTTAATTTGCAGGTCACATACTGAGAACCAGTGGAATTGCTCTAAAGGACTACTCACCTTACAGTCCTACCTGGTACACCTTAGCTGGTTTGCACACATACAGAACCGGATTCATGTGATTCACCTGGGTATCGAATCCTTGAGGTAGCTGCATGATGAAGTTGTAAGCATTTGCTGATTTTGCAGCGTCAACAACCTCATCTGCGGTGGCACCATCTTTCCCATAGAGAATGTTCTCCTTGATTGTCGTGGCAAAGAGCGCAGGCTCTTGACTGACTAACCCAATTTGGCGACGCAGCCATTTGAGCTGAAACTCTTTGATATTCACACTGTCGATTAGTACTTCCCCAGCCAATGGGTCATAAAAGCGTTCCAGCAATGCAATTACAGTTGACTTGCCTGATCCACTGCTCCCCACTAATGCCACAGTCTTCCCTGCAATATCCCAAAAAAAGCTTACAAAGTTTAGAATTCCCCCCAATTTGGAACGAGAAAACAAAATTACACAAAGAAGATTTAAATGCGATTTTTCTTCAACCTTTTTCCTAGATACACATATGTCCTTAAGCCCACTTCCACCCATTGGCTAGATTGGTTGAAACCCCCACTCCAATATAAGTCTCTTCCTCTACTGGACAGAAATTACCAATTTGTGATCTCTGTGTGAATACCTGCAGGTATTCGAAGTGAGAAATTCTGGAAGATGGGTGCTTCTGTCCTTGATGGATATGCAAAGTCAATATTGCGCAACTCTAAATTCCCTTCCACCTTATCCAGTGTTCTACCACTGGTGTCATCCGCATCAATGGGTGGCACAAGGTTGATGAGCTCAAATATGCTGTATGCAGCAGCCCGCCCTTCCGAGAAGGATTTGAAATGTGGAGCTGCATTTCCAAGTGCTCTGTGTTGTTGTGTCATCACACCCACATTTGTTCTCTCTTTCAGTTCAATGGAATTTTTTTCATGCATGAGCAGCTGGATGTAATAAGATTAAGGAAAAGTCTCTAGCAAAAAAATTCACCATACAAATGGGTCAGTGTATTTTTTGGTGATGTTTCAAATGCTACTGGAATTTGACCTTTGACATTCATGAGGATAGAATGTTTGTGGAAACTTACATGCCACCAATAAGAACTGCAAGACCTGTTATGAGAACATGGGCTCCGTTCGCATAGCCCTTCAAAACTTGTTGACTGCCATACCATGACAGGAATGCCCAAATTGCAAAATTGATGCCAATGGCACCAACTGCCAACCCCTTTGCAAGCCCCTGCTTGATCCCGAGCTCCACTGTATCATTTAAGGCATCTGAATATGCCTTCACGGTTGTGTCTTCTCCGACAAATGAATACACTGTGCGCACAGACGAGATGGATTGCTCTGCTATCATACCAGCCTTGTTGTATGCTGATTTCATTCGTAATGCTAAGCTGGAAATTGCCCGGCTGTAGAATCCACCCGGGACCAACAACAATGGCAAAAATGGAAGTCCAACTAATGCCATTCGCCATACCAGAAGGAATCCTAGTAAATACCCAGCCACAAATAATGACATATTTTGTATGAAATTGCCCACCTGCAGTATAACCAAACCCCCCATCCAAATTCACATTGACCATCGAATCCATGCCTTCCCACAGGGGTTAGGAGCCCTGTCAAACATTTCTTCACACAGGACACAAAATATTCTCCATCCATCTTCAAGATATACTATCCACCAAGATTTCTCTAGTGCATATGTAAATGCTACCAGAAAATCTTTGGGGGCACTGCAACTTCAAATCCCCAAATTGAATTGTTGTTTACTTAACCCAAACTTGACAAAAAGAGAAATCATCCATGCAATCCAATTTGGGATGATGTTGAAAATTAGAGAGAGCTAACCTTTTCACTTATGGCCTCTTGAACAACCATCGTATCAGCTGAAACACTATTCACGACTTCTGAGGTACTGCTTGATTCACTGTCAAAATATCCCACATTCTGACGCAAAATTGCTCTTAAGTATCGAGCACGGATCCTTGAACTCTGTCTCTCACCAGTCAACATCCAGCAACTTGCTTCTGCACACCCCCACCCCAGAAGCCACCCAAAAAAAACTTTACTGGTTCATTTAAATGCATATCTGGAGGAGGGTAATCATAAAGCATAATGGGTTAGAACTTGCAACCCAACAATTCCCCTTTTCCAATCAAGATGTTGCAACATCCAGACAATTGCACTGTCTGGATGCAGTGTATATGTTCTGAGCTTGCACATGGACTTTTAAAAAATTCTGAAAAAGATTTGTTGCAAGTTTCAAAGGTTAAGGCCATATTGGCACTGCTATATGAAGATTGAACCTCATGGGCACCCACTGAAATTCAAATTTTGACAGATGGACAAAGGGCCTAGACATGGAAATTATCCATACAAAAACTTGGTATTCATAGAACAGAGAAGAGTTAAACACTTCCAACTTCTGCTCAAATGTGAAGTTACATCTAAAACCTCAAAAGAAAAATTTGTGAACGTTTTTTTTTTCTTGGGTATCCTAGAGGAAGTCTCTTATCAATCACCACCACCACCACATACAACATGTGCCACAACAACAGCAATTGTAACAATCTTTTGGTGTACAAATAAATTTTCATCACAACATATGGAAAGTTTTTCAAGTACTACAACCAGGTTCTTAAATTTCCTGAGCTCTTGAGAATCTTGTTTTGATCAAAGATACACAAGTGTGGTCCAAGACCTGTGAGTATTTTGTGGGCCATGAAAATTGAACTAAAAAGGAAAGGAGTGATCCGTCTGGAAGATGCACTAACCCAAGTAGTTTGCAAACCAGCCGACAATAGCAATGTACACAAAATCCGTTGCAGACTGCAGCCACAAACACAAAAACCAGCCCACCCCAAACACAACCCATGTTCAGAAATTAATTCAGAAAACTTCAGAATCATTTAAGCCAACAGTTCCTGTGCTCTGAGTTTCTGTTGCAATTGTGAACTCCAATTGTTTCTGTGTTTTAGCGTTTTCTCACTTGTTGCTGTTTCCGCAGGCCTGTATATTGTTTTTGGGTTCTCAAGTTTTGTCACTTCAGCAGGACTTGAACTTCTTCTTCTTCTTCTTCTTCTTCTTCTTCTTTAAACCCTTTGTCTTTTTCTGTCTGTCTGTCTCGTGAGGCATGAATTGAAATTCTTCAAGACTTGGAAAACAGTTTCCGTATCAGAATTAGAAACAATATTGAGAATCCAAAGAAATTGATGATGGGTTCAAAGAATTTTGCACCTGGAAATTCCATTTGCTCATACATAGATACCTTGGAGATTCTGGAGTACAACTGGTTGGGCTGTGATTCCAAGGTGCCCAGGGCGTTGATGACTTTGGTCTGGATGAGGAACATTGCAGGGAGGATGAGTCCATTAACTACAGCTGCCAGGGAACCCACCAGCATAAGCACGGCATCGATCCAATCCGCATACTTATACAGCGTATAGTATGGCACCGTTTTCCTTTTCTCTTTCTTCTGGAGTTTCTTCATTAGCTGATCCTTCTTCTTCTTGGCAGCTGCTGCAGCCCCTGAAAGTCTTTTCTGTTGCAATACCATTTCTCCATCATCATAATCGCCACCAGCCTCGTGCTGCTTCAGGTCCTCCGCGGCTTGAGCATCTTGAAGCTCTCCTCTCTTGGCAGTCTCTTCTGCAACTAATTCACCCATTTCTCTCCCCTGCAAGATTCTCCTCTTGTGTGTGTGTGGGTGTGTTTGTATTCCTGATCAATGACCACCCAAAGCTAAAATGTCCACATACTTATTATCACATAGAAAGGCTTTTTTGCTCTGCTACTCCTCCTTTCAGGGCCTTGATGGGTATCAAAGAGAGTCTAGCAAGAGAGAGAGAGAGAGGGAGAGAGAAAAGCATGCGAGACTCCTGCTGCCTTGCTTTTGTCTTTGTGAAGCAAAACCAACACCCACCTTTGTAGTAGCATCCATGAGCGGCGAAGATAGATTGCCACGTCTGTGTGTGTTTGATCTTGTAGACTTGTCCTTTTGGGACATGCAAGCAACAGAAAAGAAGCGGCGGCAGAAGCGATGGCAAACCTTTCACTTCTCGTTCCTCACATTCCGTCTGCAGCTTCTTCGGTTCCTTCCCTTCCCTTCCCTTCCCCACCCCCCCAAATAAAACAAACGCAAAACCAGAAAAACAAAAAGGACCCACCCAATAATAAGTCCAGCGCCATACACACAAGTACTTGTGACCGAAAAAGACTCTTGCCATGCAAGACCAACACTAGTGTCGTCCGTGCGTGCACAGTGAAGCATCAAATCAATCAATCAATTTGATTCTTACATGAGTTGAATCATCCACTTTCATTGCTAACGACATGCTGATCGTTTTTTTTGCTGTCGACATGGCAATCATCATCGTCTTACGATATACACGCATTCTCGTAGCCCCTACCATTAGCCCAGCCCAGAAACGGTGAGGAACACACTTGTGAATGAACAGAAATCCTTCATGGCCAATGAGAAATGCTGTACCGTAAAGGCCTTCTCATTTTTTTAAAGAGTATTTGCAGATATGCTGGGCTGGCCTTGAAACCTGTGCCACATTTACAACATGTCACTGAAATATTGTGGGGCCTTTCCAACCATAACAATCTTGTGGGTATTTCAAAAAAACAAAATGCCCACAAAGGGAGGCATTCCACTCTACAAGCTTTCCAAAAATAATGGGCCCTGCAAAAGTATTTCTCACATCCAACTTTAGTTATTTAAGTTTTTCCAACCCCTGTCCATAAGGTTAAAATTGGGAGTGCAAATAGGTGAAAGACCATTACTCCATACCAAACCACCTGGACCAAGCAATATTAGTGGCCAATCAGAAACAGAGGGCGAAAGTCATATCATATTTATTACACTCTTCTCTCGCATCTATTGATTGGGCTTTGGTGTGCATTTTACCAGCCTCAGTAACCAGAGCAAAAATGCTGGGCCAAAACCATTTTAGTGACACAAACCAGCATGTTCTAACTTCTCTTCAAGGTAATTAATTACTTGAGAGAAGATTTGGCACCTTTTACCATTTCCCCTTTGCTCAGAATTCTGCTTTTTCTTTCTACCTATGTGGTTAGATGAAATGGCAAAGCTGAATAATAATTTAATGAATTTAGTGATGTTCATAGTATGACTGACTATTATTATTTTTGGTGTTGAGCCAATCAAAGAGGCCCGTCATTAATGTGAATCATTAATATATCAGCTTCATCATCCAAAAATCAACCAAAAAATTGAAAAAAAATCGAAAAATCCCAACTTTTTGAGAAATGTGATGTAACCCTACCAAACTTAGGGTTATTTTAGATGAAGGTCTAAGGTCCAGGGTCCAATGAGATAGAGAATTCCTATTGGCTGAGAGCCATAAATTGGACTCATGGCCTTAGATGAAGGTCCAAGACCAAATAGTGGCAAATTCAGGCTAAACCTACACAGGCACCATTTTGCAAGGAAAATCAATTGAATCAAGCTAAAAAAAAAAAAGCTCAAAGGAGAGCTCATGTTTTGGAGAACCAAGATTCAAGCTAGGGTTCAACGCAGGGTCCAACTCAAGGATTCAATTTGCTTCAAATGAGTCCAATTTGGTTCCTAGGAATTTGAACCCTGGACCCGTCTAAAGTGGGCCTTAATTAAAGAACAAACACCCATCCCAAAGGGCAAAAGGAGGGAAAAGAAAGAAAGAAAAAAAACAAGGACTAATATCCGACCAAGAGAAAGCACCCACAAAGTGCAAATTAAAAATGCAAGGTCACTCTTTACACTCAGTAAAGCACACGGACAAGGGTTAAGTTAGGTAGGCTAGGGTAATTTAGGTGACTAATGCTAAGGTAGGCTAGGTGACTAAGGTTAAGCTAACTAGGTTAGGAAAAGTATCTACTAATTACCTACCTATTAGTTTAGGTAGGTAGGTAGATAGGTAGCCTAAGCACCTTTAGAAGCATTATACAAATGGTGATACCTTAGATTGATTGAGGTCACAAATGTGACACCATAAATGTCACACAAATGAAGAACTGTCCTTTACCCTTGTATCATTTGAAAAATGCAAATTACAAAAACTTTTAGGCAAAGAACACCAGGATTACTAAATGAACATTTTTAATGTTTTGTAAAAGCACATATGAAACATCTAGATGTAAACTAGTGTTGAATGCAATTTTTTTTTAAAAGCATTGAAATATTTTCAAATGCATATATACCTTAAGTTGCATGTGTCACATAATTGAAATTTTGATTTTTTTATGTATTTTAAGACTACAAAGTCCTTAATCTTGATTCTTATGAAGATATCTTAATTATGATTGTGGTCACATAGTCACCGTAGACTAACAAAAATCAAGTCCTTAACAATTGAACCACACCTTTTTGAAGTGATAAATTTTGTTTATTTATTTATTTTGAACATTTTGCTAAATAGGTAGGATGATAAATTAAAAATAGATAATTTGATAGTTAGGTAGGTTGTAGGAGGTGAACGATCAAAACCTACCTACTTAGCCTAAGCCTAGGCTACCCTACATACCAATCTACCTACATTTTATGCACCTAGGTAGGTTATGTAGGTAGTTTAACCTATCTTCCAAGCCTAAACATAGCCTAACCTAGTTTGGTTAATAACCTATGAATTATAGGTATATTACCTACCTACCTATTTAACTTAACCTTAATACCTCTTATGTAATAAGTACATAACTTAACTAGTTTAGCTTAATCTAACTACAAATTACATAACATACTTAGATTTATTTCTGTAACTTAATTTAACTATTAGCCATAAGTAATAATAGTTCATCCTAGCTTACCTACTAGGCATAGCCAATAGGTTAGACTACCCTAGGTCATAATTAATTTAGGCTAGGATAAGATAGCTAGCCAATCCTACTATCTAAAGCCTAAGTTAACTAGCATGTAAGTTAGCCTTAGGTTTAAGTTTCTTACCGAGCTTAACTTAAATACCTACCTACTTATAATTAACCTACCCTTATACCTTTACATTTACCTTTAATATATACTTAATAACCTAGTATTATTTAAGGGCTATAAATCTGCATTAAAATAAATGTTCATTTCAAAAATCTCCCCCAAAATAAAAGTCCATTGGTTACAATGTTTAATGAATGTTTTCGAATATTTTATTATCTTTAGAATCATTTCAAAATCATATCACATGTTTTAATAATATATTAAAACCTTTCTCATGTAAACACGTTAAAAACTTGCAACATTAGTATAATTGTTGATTCTAAAACATGAAAACCATACATTAGTTACATTTGTTACGGTACATGTTATCATTATTGCACCCATTATTGTTGTTACCAATAATTGGTTATTCTTGTGAATAATGAAATATAAAGGTTATTCTTGGATGAAAATATTCCTTCACATCATCCCATTCTAAAGACAATGAAAACATTGGTCTCAACCAAATTGTAAAAATGACCGAAAATTGTGAAGGTTCAAACAAAGTTGCAATAACAACCATGGACAATTGCACATGACATTAATTACATGCATATTGTCATTATAAATTCATTGATTACAAAACACAAGATTTCTTTAATGGTGGGTCCTAATTGTGTTTTGGCACCTTCATCAAAAATCAAATGGCATGGGTGGTTGCAAGGTAAGGTGGACAACTTTTTGCAAGACAATGCAAGTTTCTTGAATGTCATGCATTAACATGCCATAAAATTATCATTATCTCAAATTTGCTATTGAATTAATACTTTCAACTTAAACAAGAAGAAATTTTTATTAAAAATTATAACATATATTTTCCATAGGATAAAATCATAGTCAAAGGAGCCACCCGAATGAGTGGACACTCATTAAAACTACATTTTTGTATGTTTGAAAGATCACAAAAGAACCATAATAGTTTGGATTTTCATAAATGTTTTTGGAATATTTTTCATTAATTGCAAAGTTTATATGTTCAAAGTTTAACACAACTCAAAAATGTTTTGGCATATTAAAAGCACTCAAACCTCGAGAATGAACAATCTTTGTTTTTTTCAAACATCTTTTGTTTTACCAAATGTGCACCATTCCTTTTTAAAATTAGAGAAGATTTTCACATTGATGATTAGAAAAGCAAAAGGACTTAAATTGATGCAGTGTTAAAAATGGGATATCCAAAATACAAAATTTTAAGTTATAAACCAATGTAAAAATGGCACATGTCATGTGCAATCTTTGGAAAAGGACTTTTACTTTGGTTCCCTAGCTCCTTTGATCATGGTTTCACCCCATACTAATGGACTTTTGAAGTTGAAAAATATGGTATTTGGTTTGTGGCTTTATATAAATACATTTTTGTTTATGAATTTTGTTTCAAATATTTTATAGGGACTTATATATGATATACTAAAAGAAAAGTAATGTAAATAAAATTTAAAAATGTACAAAAATAATTAACCCAAAAAAAGTTATGGATCTTTGAATATCATAAAATGGAACTTATTTTCAGAAGTCCATAATTTATTGATGGATTTTATTTTTTTCCTCTTAACATGTATGTTGAAAAATCATATAATTAAATTTTTATTCACATAATTTTTATTAACCCATTAACCATCTTTAATCCCCTACTTAACTAATGATATCACAATAAATTATAATTTTTCCATTATCACATGGACTTTTTATTTTGTTAATTTTGTCCACCTTATCTTGCAACCACCCAACAAAATGTCCTTTTGAGATGTGATTAGTTGGAATGCCATGGTATTCAAACATATGAAATGCAACGAAAAGTCAAAAGCATTCAAAATATTTCAATAAATGCAATAAAACAATGTGTGACCAAATTATGTTATGTTTATGGAGGTGATGAATTTGTGCACTAATGTAGTTGTTCTTAAAGAATGCATGTGTTCATCAACAAACCATTCGAAATGGTTTGGAGTTGGATGTTTTTCTGCAAAATAGTTTGGTGGACATGCATGCAAAGTGTGGGAACATGGAAAATGCTTGGAATGTGTTATTGACAAAATGCCATCTCAAAAAACTAAAACCTTGAAATCTTAAATTTTGACCCTAAAATCTAAACCTCAAAACCCTAACCCCAAAAAAACAAATCCTAAAAGCTTAAACAACATAAATCTTTAAACTCAAAAACTTAAACCTTAATATTTAAACCTTATATACCCAAAAGTTAAATTGTAAACATAAACCTTAGAACCTTCATATGTAAACCTCAACCTTAAAAGGTAAACCCTAAAACATCACGTCTTAAACCTTAATATTTAAAAATCTAAACCCTAACAACTCAAGCCTATAACTATAGGACCATACAATTTAAAAGTCTCATGTAGCATAAATTTAAGTTGCATAACCTATAGTTTACAATCCTAAAACCTTAAAAATTTCAAAAAAAAATCTTTAAAACTAAGCCCCAAAACCAAAGGTCTTAAACCTAAAACCTAAATCCAAAATTTGAACCCCAAAACCTAAAAAAATGAAACCCTAAAAATACCAAACACTAGACTCCTTATGATTAAATTGTGTGATTGGCTTCTTGCAACCAGACATATTTAACATTTTTTGATTCACATTAGCTCCAACTATACCTAAGTTTTCTTTTTTCTTTTTTCTCAAAACAAAGATAAAAGAGCCAAGCACCCACTCAAATCACAAATCACAAACTATGCTTCAATTACGGGATGTGATAACACTAAAAAAACCTTCCAATGTTCCCCGCAATGTATAACTTGCCTAGCTCCCCCACAATTTGTAATATTTTTGTAAATGAATATTGTACCTTCAACTGATGTTTAGCACTTATTTGCTGAATATTTAATTATTTAAAAAAATGAAGTTTAGTTGTTTTATATTTTAGTTTCCAGAATTTCAAGTGGAGGAATGACTATGAAAAATACATCTTATGTTGTGCATTTGTAATAGTAACCAAATGGTTTTCAATTTTCAACAATTTTGACAAATATGTTAAATAAAATTTCCTCCTCTTTTTTTTGGTTAGACCTTTTAACAAAATATTTTGTGCCAAACATCAATCCAAAATATGATACATAAGGCTCACAGATATCTTTTAGTTTTGTGCAACTAAGTGTAATTATACATATACCCACCCAAATAGAAGTTACACATTTTTATATGGACATGTGAAATTGTTTATATATATATATATATATATATATTTGTTTTACACTTACACAAAGCCTAAGTCCTAAACCATATACACACACAACATTGGGATCAACTTTTTATATATTTTTTCATTTCTTTGGCGTTCCCATGGTTACAAATTGACCTACATCCATCTAAGCATTTGGAGATTATTGGGACTTCATAAATGTGTGAATATCACAAATGTGCATAGCAAGAGGGCTTGTGAATTTCACAATGTGTTGAGAAAATTTGTTTAAAGGGGTTCTTATTTTGGGGAGGGGGGGTGGAAATGAAAAACTTGAGTCTTCAAAAATTTACAAAAAGTAACTCGAAAAAGTTACACCTTTTACAACACTAGCTATTAGCCACACCTCATATTTAGGCCCTCTATATAGATTTTCCACATTGAACATTAGAGTGTTAATTATTCCCCTATCCCAACCCATAAGAATGAAAAGGTGGACCCCCTTATAGTGAAAGCCTATTTCATATTGGCCCACATAGAGGGCTCTTTTTGATTGGGCAATCCTCCAAGAAAAATATTGTGAGGATCTTATGGTGGTGGACCATTTACCTCCAAACTTGAAAACTTGTCCGAAAGAGCTTTTCCAAGACATCCAATATATAAAATGATTCAAGTTTGATGGATCATATAATCTTATTCTGAAAATAGAAAATTAAGTGATTTTGGAGGTTTTCAATTGTCTGAAGTGAGGAGGAAAAAAAATAATATAACTGCCAAATTTTTTATATTTAAATATTTTTATGGCTTGTAGAGAAAAATATAGAAGGATAATATTACTAATGACTGCACATGGCCATGCTTTCTCTCTGATGTAATCCTACAACCTAATCAGTGACATCATCATCCCAGCCATCATCTTATGTTGTCATCCCTCTCTCTCTCTCTTCTCTTTCTCTCTCTTTTGAGTTGCAATGGGATTCTTCCATGGTGGAATGTGTTAGGCTACATTTGTCTCTCTCTTCTTCTAAGTTGTGCATTCTTTTCACCTTTTGTGACTCATTCTAACCACCCAGAAGATCACTCTAGTGTGCAACAAGAACACCGCCCTAACCCATTTGCATGATGGATGTTGTCCACATGAATTTGTTGCCCCATTTGAACTACCATTGAAGCAAAGTAAGTTACCTTCACCAAGTGCGGTTCCATACCCAATTTCTTTTTCCTTTGAACATTGATCTTAACTTTGTGTGCATGGGTTTTCACTTACAAGTAGAGTGACTCGAGAAGGCAAACAAATTTATTTACTAGTATTGCACCAGTGTTGTGTGGGTATATCTTTTACCCAGATATACCCACCAATTATGACTAGGGTATATTAATTATCCTAACTTATTTTCTTAAAATTTATATATCCCTTAAGCTACCATACTCTATAATGAATCTAAACACAATATCCTTGCCTTGGTAGGCAAGGCCAATAAACTTGAGAGCCTGTAACATGCAAACCCCAAGCTTGGGGTGGTTACAGATTTAGGACTTTTCATATATGGAGATATTGTTTTTTTGTGGTTATAGATATCAGAATATTCATGGTTGGATGTAAAGAGGAATTTTTTTTCTTGTCCCCACAAGTCCAAAAAAACCTATCACAAGTTGGTGCAAGCATTATTTTCATTCTCCCTCATATGGAGAAGGTCAATGCTACTTGAACTTTACATTCTTATGATATGTGGTTTATGTTTGGGATATGGAGAATTTGGGTCTAGTATTTTATTGTGTACTTTACAAGGTTGCAGCAACTGCTAATTAGTTAGTAGCAAGCACCAAGTCAATGGCAAATCAGCAACTAGTTTAATATTAAGAGCATAGTCATTTTGGTGTTCATTTTTCTAAGAATACAAATGGAATTTTCTCTTTTTTTTTGGTTTGTGAGCTTCTATTGTGTTGTTCACAGCGGATTGACATGTTTCAACAATTTTGAAGATGTTGGAGTGATACAAAGGGCTTTGTGGTTCAAATTATGACAACCTCAACGGCAAATAGATCCAGCACTTTTACCACTATCAACTGCACAAAAATTTCAAGCAAATGAAGAATCAAAAGTTCAACCTACTCTTGAAGCCCAATCTCACCAAGGTGATGCTCCTTCGCCAACTAATGTTGTTGCTTCTCCATCAATTGGTAGATCTAGTACAAGCAATTTTTTTGGATTCCTTGGGATTAAAAATTTGCCCCTTGAACATTTTACAACTAAACGATGATGAACTTGTGTCACTTGAAAAAGAATGGGTTCTTTGTTGTATTATTTGTCATCCAATTGCTTTGGGTGCTCATGTGTTGGGATCAAAGATTCAAGGTAGGAAGGGATTGATCTTATATAAAACTGAAAATGGGACTTCAGCTATGAAAAATCATTATGAAGGTGAACATTCTAACATTTGGAAAGTGTATGTTAATGAGATTACGCTAAACTGTTATGTTGGAATAGATCCATCTAAGAAGCAAAGTTCCAAGGTCCAGAAAGTAGTAACCCAAGATCCATTTCCACATTTTTCAGTAGTACTACACCTTACAAAAAAATCACAACAAAGAACTTAAAAATTTCATTGATGATGTTGTGCTTCTTGTTGTGAAAAGTTTGCTTCCATTAAACACAATTGAAAGCATACGGATGAAGTGGTTTGGGTTGCAAAGGGATCCACAAGCAATGTTTCCATCATGGAGAACCCTAATTGAAGATATATTGCTTTCTATGGTGGAATGCACACTTCAAGAATTTGTTTTCCCTTATGTCAATGCTACAACTTCTATCATAGCAACATTTGATCTATGGGTGAGCAAAGGTGCATTTGATACATTTGCCCTTGTCATTCATTTTTTGATTATGTGAATCAAAACATGTGACACTTGATTTGTTTGAAGCAAAAGGGACTAGTGGAGTTATTCTTATTGGCCAATTGCAAGCTTTGTTTTAAAAGCACAAGGTTACTAACAAAATCATTTGTTATGTGAAAGATGAAGGCACAAATTTATCAACAATGACTAATGTTCTTAAACAAATTGTGACATGTGAAGAATTGGGGATACAAGCACCATTTTAAAGTGTTTGTTTTGGTCATGCCCTTTCTAAAGCTTGCCAATAAGTCACTTTTGATGAAAAGGTAAGTTCTAATTTGCAACCATTGAATATCAAAGTTACACAATCTTCAATTCAATCTTGTATAACATGGCCAAAAACTTTTGCAAAGGAAGGATAGAATGGACAAAGGCTTGTTTGGAAACAGGTTTGCAACCATGAAAGTTGAGCACACCAATGAAAACAAGGTTCACTTACAAAGTGGCAATGTTCCAACAAGCCTTCTAATTTAAAATTATTATCCATTTTTTTTATATCAACAAGCATTAGCTTTGCAAAACAAAATTCCAACAACACAAATTTAGGCCATCACAGGTCATTGCATTAACCTTGACCCCGGTTGTGTTGAGTTGTGTGGTTAATTAATGCCACAATGGTTACTAGTTGCTTAGCAATGCAGTTGCAAAAGCACTCAATTTTTGTGTCAAATTGACCCAAGAAAGACTTGAACTAGAAATCCAAATGAGTTCTATCCCATCATCTCAATTTGATGCAAAATTATTTTTATTAGCAAGTAGGGTGCAATTAGAAGTCAAGCATGTGCTTGTTCCATTTTTGGATTGCTTACATGAATTTAATCCAAAAAGGGCACACATGATATTGGTTTTAATGTTTGACCTCAAATTCAAGGGCTTATCTATTGTAAGCAATTATGTGAAAAAACAAATAGCCACAATTGCAGCAACAAAATATGATTTTGAAACCCTAATTCCCCTTTTGTGTTTAACTTACCAAAAATTGAATGTTTTTGTAATGCCATCAACAAATTATGTTGCCCAATAATGATCATTGGTTGTATTTGGTGCAGGTTTGTCTACAAAGGATGTTACAATTGAACATGTAAATGTCCACATTCACAATTTTGAATTTTGCCTTCAAAATGGTTTTTGGTTTTTTCATTATAATTTAATTCAAAGTTACAATAAAACTAATCTAATTTGTATATGTGATGTGCTTAACCATAAACATGACTTGTTACTTAATTTTTGTGTTTTTGATTATTGGTGAAACAAAAACTCTTTTGTTTTCAAAATCTACAATTGGTGGCAAAATCTTCTAAAAATCCACTAAAGTGGTGGAAGGCTCACAAGGCCCAATTTCCTATCATTGGATACTTGACCCATCAAATTTTGAGTATTGTAGGAAGTCAAATTGAAGCCGGGGAAAGAGAAGGGGGGTAAAAAAAATTCCTTTTGAGGAAGGGTGAGGGTGTTGAATTTTTTTTGTTCCCAATGAGTTCCCCAATAGCTCCTCACTTTATCCCATATCCTTTGCCCTAAGTTCTACTCTTGTAACCCATATAATCAACCAAAAAGAAGAGATCGTAACATACCTAGTTTGAGTCTGTCCAAAGCTGGATTAATTTTTCATGTCATGGGCCAATCAAAGATGCCCATCACAAAAGGAAAAAAAAAAGAACTTTGTGGGGTCCTCACAACTAATAAATATGAGTCATAATATTGTTGTAACAATACCATTTGGACATCCTCATGATGATTTTTTTTTTTTTTCAATTAGACAATAAAAATGAGGTTTTAAAAAAAATTCTTACAATTGAGGTGAGAAAAAATGTCAAGTAATTTTGCACTTCTTAGGCACACAGCATAACCAAGCTTTAGGGCAGGGGGAGTCAATAGCAATGTCGAACATATTTTTAGAACTTTCAACATTTGCAACTCACAAGAAGAAATTGATCGACACTTGTTGAAAATTGTGTTGGAATGGTAAAGGTAGTATGTATTAGTACTACCAATACTTTTAATAGATTCTTCTCTGGAGCACATTCAACCCTATCTACTTGTTTTTCAGCCCTTTCACATGTTGTCATGCACGACCACATCTGTTTGTATGGTATTTTGATGCTCCCAAAATCTTTGTGCTTTTGGACTCTAGAGTGGAGGAGTTGTCCCAAGTGTCTTATATTGTGTGCTAACTTATACTTGTCCAAAATTTGGAAGGACACATGGACACAGGTTAGTCATGTAAATTCTGAAGCTAAGTTCCCTAGGCTGAAAAAATAGTTTTGAGATGCTCATAAAAGCCATACCCAGTATTGCAAAGTGCCCCCCACCTCTTGAAGGAGGCCATATAAGTACACTTGTTTTTTCCTATTTCAAAATTGGCAAATGTTACTTGTCTTTACATGGCCCTTTTGGCAACTTGATTGTACTTGAAGATGCTTGTTCCACTAAAAGTACTTTTGAGAAGACACCCAATTGAGGAGTATTTTTTGTTTTTTCCTTGGTGGCTTCCACCTCCTCCAACTAAGCTAAGAATTTGGTGGAAAGCCTAATTGTCTCCTCACTTCTATAGAAGACCCTTTGGCCATTTAAAAATAAGAGATAAAATTTTGTCAAAGTGTGGATTTGGTACCTTTGTTTCCTTCATTAAAAAAAAAAAGGAAAACACGAGCGAGCACCATTGGCAATGCCATGGGAAGAGGGATGGCCAATTTTCAGCATCCAAAATCAAGAAATAGTCAAAATGCAATTCTCCGTCTCTCACATCACTTGGGCCCCATCTTTGGGCATAACATGGGGATGGTCCATACTCCATACTCTTTGACATCCGGTTAGAGACAGCTCCATGTGTGAATGAGCTTATTTATATGGAATGAACTCACATGTATTCTTATTGAGCTCAAACTCACAAACTACCATCACAGGCTTGTGAACTTTGATGTCCCACCTGCCTTGCCTTGCCTTTCCTAGTACGATGAGAGATTACCCATAATTTCAAAATTATTGTTTGCAATGCAAACAAGTTAACAAAAGTTATGAACTATTTTTTACCCAAAAAATGCATAACCTAATGGAGCTTTTGGGTTGTATTAAGGATATCTGATGGTCCTAGGCAACTTGAGTGTTTGTATTAGTATATTTGAAAATGAAACACGATCAATCAAATGTCAAAAGTATGAAAGAAATCTTTCAACAAACTCTATAGGCACATTTGGTGCCTTGTCACCCAAAAGCTTAATTACATGCATATGTGTGATGGTGTGACTAGTCCATGGATGTCACTCTTGGAGATTATGCACCAAGCCTCTACTTCCTACAAACCATAGACTTCATAGTTTGAGTTGGAGTTGATCCGAATGGGTCTAACCCGACTTTACAAACTTTAGCTTGTTTGGAAGCATGTTTAGCAAACAATGCAAGGATAGAGGGGAGACTATAGAGTATGCCCATGTTCCCCCCCCCCAAAAAAAAGTGCCAAAACTATAATAAAAAGTACAAGCAAGCTCAAGCAAAGTGCAAACCCCATTCTTCAAGCACATGCAAATCTAAGTCACACAAACAAGATAATAAGGCAAACCAATCACATGTGTCATAAATTGAAGCAACACCACATATTTTAACTTATTTGGCAAAACCCAAAATACCGGGAGAAGGTACAAGCCCAAAGTTGACAAGTTTTTTCAGAATTTTTTAATAAAAAAAACCCCAATGGTAGGAGAAGACAACAATGGATGGCACTCTTTTCACTACCAAAGATGCCCTTGGGCCACCACTCATACCCAAAATTAACTCTCAAGCCTCTCTAAGGTGCTTATGCTTAACATTGGCATGCCAAGTTACCATACCCACTTTGTAGAGTGGAGGTCTAGGGTTCCTTTAAGGAAAGGACTCTATATATCACTAGTGTAAGTCCCATGAAAGTGAGAAGCCAATTTTAACCTTTTAGGCTTTCATATGCCAATCATTTCATTCAACATTCAATATCATCCATATTCTAAATCAGGAAACTAGGTCAAGAACTTGACATCTAGTGTTCCCCAAAATTTTGCAAAATATGGGGTAGATTCCCAACCTTGGTAAGCAAATATCTACCTACTTAAATGATAGATTTTTTAACACTTCCCAAACACATCTAGACCTTGCCACAACCCTACATCTTAGGCTTGCATATAAATCATATGATTTTTTTTATTGGGCGAATTTTCGCAATTTGAAAAAATAAAAAATTCATGAACATTAAAAAAAACATGAAAATAAATAAACACGTGAAAATTTCATGGTTTTCAAGTTTTTGCTTTGTCATTTTTTTAGAAGAAATCGAAAGCAAAGTCGTCATGTCTAGCTAGACCTAGGTAGTAGGTAGGTCGCTAGTTGTGGCAAGGTTTTTGAAAAAAAATCTATTGTCATCCATAAACTAGGGTTTTTGGGAAAAAACATCTACTGTCATCCATAAACTAGGGTTTTTGGAAAAAAAAATCTATTATCATCCATAAACTAGGGTTTTTGGAAAAAAAAATCTATTATCATCCATAAACTAGGGTTTTTGGAAAAAAAATCTATTGTCATCCATAAACTAGGGTTTTTGGGAAAAAACATCTACTGTCATCCATAAACTAGGGTTTTTGGAAAAAAAAATCTATTATCATCCATAAACTAGGGTTTTTGGAAAAAAACATCTATTATCATCCATAAACTAGGGTTTTTGGAAAAAAAATCTATTGTCATTCATCCCTATCATCATTTATTGTCAGATCCTTTGGGAGACCCTCGCCACTGAACGTGCTTGAAAAAACTTTAAAAATAAAACCCTGATATTCATACTTGCTGAAGTGAGTGCTTAAAATTTTAATGAACAAACTTATTTTCATATTTGAGCCAATTATTTAAACTATATGCAACTAGTAGTCATCAATGAAGCTATTTACCATTTATATATTGGACTTCAAGCATATTGATGTTTATTGAGAATGCTCCATAACAATGTTTTTAAAAAGATTTTTAAAATATCGAATGGGTGGCTATTATTAAGGATAATTTGGTGCATTTGTGACGATAATACAAGTGCTGAAGTATGAAGCATGTGATTATGAATAAGTTGAAAATTGGCTATATGCAATAACAAAATTTTATTAAGAGTTGGTGATAGATAAAGTTTGATTGAGAGTGGGCAACATAAAATTATGAGTTGGCAACATAAGCACAACTAGAAACATTTATTGATCATCAAAAACAAGAAATCAAGGTGAAATTAACAAGAGCAAATATAATACAACAAAAAAAAAAATTGATTGAGCATTCAAAATAAGAAATCAAAGGAAAAACAACACGAGCAAATGCAATTCCAAGTTTTAATATTAAAAACCTTGATTGAACACCAAAAACAAGAAATTGAGAAAAAACAACAAAACCTCACAAGGCAATGAAATATAATCAAGCTTAACAACTAACTATTGGCAAAAAATGATGTTGGAAAAAATGAAATTTGCCAATCAACATTACAGGAGGTGATGCAATGTGAGAATTGAGACCTTGATTGTCCTTAAGGAATTTCACATGGCTATATTTTATTTTTGCAATCTCACTATATAATGCTAGTCAAAAAAGACGCTATTACATAGTGTTGCATTGTTCTTCCATTAGTAGCCTCTTGTTGGTGCTCTATGTTGTCAAATATACTCCCTTTGCATTCATCCCTTACGCCAATGCATGGAAAATGTTAAATAGGCCAAGACATTTAAATTTCATACGTAAAGATCCTTTTAAATTTTGTCTTTGGACCTATTTGTATGCACCTCTCCCAAGGGGAAAAGTTTATGGTTGAAATTTCAGGGATCATACAAAAGCATAATGTACCTCACACTTTTGTGAAGCACTGGGCCTAATTTCCTAGTGTATCTGGAGCAGTGTTTTTTTTCCCATTTTTGCAAAGTAGCCTGTGGGGCCACATCTGCACTGCATGTGGTGCTCAGCTGGCTAAAACTTAGATTTGTTGGGAATTTTTTTGGCCCCACTCCCAAATTATTTATCTCCAAGTGGCTGTCACTTTATTTTTAAAGGTGAAATTTTTGGCCCTTCTTTCAGATTTAAAGGTGAAAAAATCTGGCTATGCTTCAAATTAAGTTAGATTTTTTTGGCTACTCTGTTATTGTAGTTGGAGTGTTTGGGCAATGAGTGAAAAATCTTTGTCTAACTCTGGCAATTGCTTCTCCCAAATAGTAGAATGTAGGGCATGTGAGTAAGCAGCATGAAGTGCATACTGCACACACATTGTGAAGTGCAAACGCCCTTTCTCTTTTTTTTTTAAGCACAGCAAATTAAGTTCTAGAAAACACAAGCACTTGTGGGGGATTGAATCCCTGGAACTTTCAGCACAAGTGACCTATAAACTCACAAGTTAGTACCTAATTACAACAAGCCAAAAGATAAACCCATGGCATTGCACTGCAAGAAAAGGGCAGAAAATGCCAACACCGTGGAAAGAAAGTTCTGTGTCTCATAAAATAGTCATTCAATTCAGTAGCAATACAAATCTACTTCTACAAAAACTAACCCCAACAAATGCAAAAGGCATATTGTCTAGTCATCATAACAATATCAATGGCGAGTGGCATGCCCTTCTAGGTGGACCCTCGAGTGTGGGGCTTGCCAAGTCAAGACCCAAGTCCACACCACCACAAGGTGGCCCTCATGACAGCTTGGGTTACGAGTCTAAGTGTTGGGCTGCATTCAACTCCTGGTTTGACATGCTCATGAGCTACACAAGTGTTGACGAATGAGGGTTTGAGGAAGGGGGCCTGGGGTGTTGGCCTCATCATACTAAGTCCTCGAACTAGGCAAAGTCTATGGTTAGGCTGGAAGACGGGAGATGGTAATCCCAAGCTACAAGGCCTTGGACCACTTGGGAAATCGACAGCGGGTATTAATTCCACTCATCTAAAGGTCAGGGTTAGCCCAAGGTAGTGAGGTAAGTTTGAATGTTGAAGCTTCACCAAGTGCATGGTTTTCCATGTGCAAGTAATGTAGGTTTTTAGAACGGCACAAGAACGAAACAGGGTGACATTGGAATGGTGTCAAGGTGTAAACAGGTGCGATAAGTGGTATCAAAGTAGGCTTATAAGGTCGAGTGTGAATTTTTCTAAATCATTTGGGGAGGTGAATAGTTGAAGGAAAATGGCCTCGAATGATCCTCTACCTAGCACATAGGTTGTGGTGGAACGCAAGGTCAAAAAAAAGTACAAGAGCAAAACAAAAAAGGAGAAAAACACCATTGTGGAGGAGCTGGTGATTATAACCTAAACCATGGTGGGTGGCAAAACATCATGATGAGGAGGTTCGAAGTCTAAAGGACTTGGTGGAGGAGGTGGCATAACTTGCTCCATGAAAATCCAAGAAAACAAGGTGGGATGAAAGGGGGACCGAGCAGAGCAAAAGCCCATGATAGGACTCCCTCCCTTGTTAAGCAAAGGAAGAGAGTGGACGAGGTGAACGTGGGTCCACTGGTAAAAACTCCCGCAGCTCTTCAAAAGCATAAGAAGAAGGAAAAAGTTCCTAAACCAATTGTGGAATTGAATGAACACCTCGACTTCCACTCCTCTAAATCGAATGGGGATGTAAATTTTTTGATTGCCCCTTTGGGTGTGTCAAGGAGGGAAAAAGAAGGCAAGCAAGCCCTAGAGTGTTCGATCGTGGAAGAATCTCTTGAGAAGCAAGAGGAGGAAGCTCCAAAGGTGGAGGAATCATCCAAAGAGTTTTTGGCTTTTGTGGATGTTTTTTGTGTGTTTGTGATTCAACAAGGAGAAGCTATGGCACAAAACCAAGAAATAACCAAACTAATGAACCACATTGCAGAAGGTTTGGGTGCCATCGATAACACCCCAAGTGGAGGTTTTGCCAAGGCAACCATCAAATGAGGCTGTTGGATTCCTTCATAGGGAAGGAGACCAAAACCAAGCAAATGTGGCCATGATTGCACCAAGTAAAGGTGTATATTGAAATGCAATGCCTTGAAACTAACAAAGAGCGGATTCATTTCACTTAAACCCTATTGAAAAAACATGTGTGGGAATTGTGGATGGCCAAAAGCAAGAGACATCCGACCCACTTGAAACCCTCACTTAAGAAGAGTTCAAATTGCAACTAGACATGAGGTTCATGTCACACCACTTGGTGCTTCAAGATGGGATGAAGTTATTAGAGCTCACCCAAGGTGACAATAGGGGCTTGTTGGCCGCCTATGTCCAAGACTTCAATCGGATGCTAACTCTAGTCCCCTTGAAAAATGAATATGTTTGAAAGTTAATTTTCCTACATGGACTCAAGCTTTGGGTGTAGAAGATAGTCTACTAGAAGACCAATATTCCAAAAACATGCCAAAGGCTAATGAAGATGGTGCAATGTATGGAGGATGAAACTCCTGCACACCCCAAAGGTGAAACCAGAAACTAAACCACCTAAAAAAATCAAACCGGCCCAAACAATGGGAGTAAGGGTCGTAACAAACATAATTGGGGCTAAGGTAAATCGAAGCCTAAGAAAAATAAGGAAAATTCGGTGAACAAGGAGCTGTTAGTCAAGGAGGTGAAGCAGGACTTGTCCAAGGTCAAATGTTTCAATTGTGATAACAACGAACATTTGGCGATCGAAAGACTGCCCCAAGCCACCTCAAGGTAAGTGAGTGCATTGCCCAAGGTAAGTTGATTCTCCAAAGAAACTTCGTGGCCGAAATAGGGGCACACAAAAATGAGGCCTCCAACTTGTTAAAATTGAATTGTAAGATAAATGACAAACTTGTGGGTTGTTTCTTGGATTTAGGAGTGACAAATTTGTTCATGACTTTGCAAATGATGAAGCAACTTGGAATCAAGACCGAATTAATGGCAAACCCCATCATGCTGCAATTAGCACAAGGCATAACTAGACCCTCGTTTAGTGTAATGCTAAGAATTGAACTATTTTGCAAAGGAATTTGATTTTTTGAAAACTTCACCATGTGTGACTTGGATAATTTTGATGCAATTATAAAAAACATGTTTTTGGATGCTTAGGAAATAAACATCCTTCGCAGCAGAGGTAAGTTGAAAGTATGTGCTAAGAATGACTTTAGTTAGTGAACTTAGATGTAGATTATAATTTTGCATTGGTAGAAATGGGAGTGAATTTGGTTCTTTTAGCTAATGAATTAAAGTCAACTAATTTTCTTCTTTTGATGTGTTTGAAAGTCTCCCAAGGGGAGCCTAAGCCACAAAGGGTTAAGCAACCCCCTACTTATTTTGGATTCACTCAATAAATTTTCGAAAGTTCTAACAAACGAACTCCTTGATGCCCTTCCACATTATAGAAAGGTTGGCCATAAGATAAAAATGGTGCCTGGAATGGCCCCGTCATCCAAGGCACCCTATAGGTTAAACCAAAAGGAATTGGAAGAGTTTTTTTAAAAATTAAACGATCTCCTCAGTCATGGGTATATTTGGCAAAACAAGTTTTCTTATGGGGCATCTATTTTGTTTGTGGATAAAAAGGACGACAAGTTGAAAATGTGTATTAACTACCGTGCCTTGAATAAAATAATAATAATAAACAACTATCCTCTACCTCGCATTAATGATATGTTGGATCGGCTCAATGGGCAAAACACTTCAACTAAATTGATTTGAAGTTGAGGTACTGCCAAATATGCATTGCGGATGAAGATGTATAAAAAACAACAATGAGGTTCAAGTATGGCTCCTACGAATTCCTGATGATGCCATTCAAGTTGTGTAATGTTTTGTCAGCATTCATGACCTTCATGAACTTTATTTTCCATGAAAAGTTAAATGAGTTTGTGACCATCTATATTGATGATATACTAGTGTACTCCAAAAAATGGAGGAATATACAGAGCGCTTAGAATATGGTTTAAATAAGCTCTAAGAAAACTAACTATTTGCCAATAGGGTGAATAGTGAATTAGCCCAAAAGGAGATGGACTTCTTAGGGCATATTTTGTCATGGGAAGGGGTTAAACCTGATCCTAAAAAATTAGAAACCATACAAAACTACAAAAGGCTGATCATAATCAAAGGAATTCGATCTTTTCTAAGCCTAGCTAATTTTTATTGGAAGTTTATAAAAGACTTTTCGCAACTCATGAAACCACTTTCGAATCTCCTTAAAAAAAAATTATCTTTCGAATGGAAGGAGGAGCAATAGAGGGCATTTAAGGACTTGAAAAATAAACTTTTGTTTGTCCTTGTATTAAAAATCTCGGATTTCACTAAACCATTTGAAGTCCACATCAATACAAGCGACTTTGTTATCAGTGGGGTGTTCATGCAAAATGGACATCCAATTGCATTTAAGAGCAAGAAGCTCTATGGGGCTCAACTACAATGGCCAATTCACAAGAAGGAATTGTATGTCATCGTGTGTTACTTGAAAGCGTGGTAACATTACTTGGGGACACATAAGACCAAGGTCTACATGGATAACATCTCCTTATGGTATTTTAAAACGCAGCCAAGGGCCTCAATGAAATAGTTAAAATGGCATGGCACATTGGCATTGTTGGATGTGGAGTTGATCCACAAGCCAAGCCAAAACAATGTAGTCTTTAATGCATTAAGTAGGAAGGAGGAATTCCAATTGGAAAACCCTCAACCAAGACCCAAGCATTAAAGGCCATTTTTTAGGGCGAAAGCAGCCTAGAACGAGAGATAAAGGAAGCCTATGTGTAGGATCCGCTCACTCAACGTTATTTAAAGAGCTCCTTGGACAGAAGAACCAAGATGGGTTTGCTTTCCATTTACATGGGCACAAATATCCCAATATTTTAGGAAAACTCCATTATTTACCACACACATGTGTTGCAACCCCAAAGCCTATTGCAGTAGGAAAAGCCATATTAGGGAAAACCATATTATGTTGTAATGTTACAACTCTATGAAGATTTGTTACCCATCATCACATTTGCCAATGTGGTGATCTCGATTGTCCAGGTACACTCCACTCCTTGGGTGTTATATACCCTACACAAAAATGTCACAACATACAGTAACTATGTGGCCTTAACCTTTTAAAAACCCTAAAATATCCAGGTACCTGGTTGGTAGATGTGATGACATGTCCATTCTCAAGTATGCCACATGTAGGCCTAACCCTAGATCATATTGCTCTGTCATTTTGACACTTTCCTTCAAAACAGATTGTAACATTTTTCCATAATTTTCACAATTATCTAAAAGTGATTTTTGGTTAACAAAGGGAGGGATTAAGATTTTGAAACCCAGCAAGAAGAAAAACTTCAACTGTGAAGCACACAAGATTCTCTCGTCTTTTATCATCAGAGAAGAAGAACCACCAGCCCCACCAGAAGACTTCAAATGAAATGAAAGCTCCTTATATATCAACTATGAAATTGAAGCTTGGAAACTGATCAGACTCTGAGGCTCCACACTCCACACAATTGATCTCTGTGTCACATATCATCAAAGAAGAAGTAGAAACAGCATACTGAAAGAAATCAAAGCTCCTAGATATATATATATATATATAAATATACATTAACGGTGAAATTGAAGCTTTGGAAACTGATCAGAATCTGTAACTCCCCCACAATCAAGATCTTTCTGTATGTAGGGTCAATGCAAGCTAAGGTGACTTACTATTGACATCACAATGATAATATGAGTGCAAATGTAATGGTTAATAATTTGTATTATTTATATGTCAAAGGACTTAATTTGAGATTATTAACTTGAGTATGCATATCATCAGAGAAGAAACAGCAGCAGCAACATACTGAATATAATCAAAGCTCCTATATATCAATATCACTTGTGAAATTGAAAGTTGGAAACTGATCAGAGTCTGAGGCCCCACACAAATTACAATTGATCTAGACTGTAATGTCTAGCTATGATCACAGAATCTGAAGCAGCAGCACGAGCATACTGGCTGAAATGATAAAAGCTCCTAGATATATGAATCAACTGTGAAATCAATTGAAACTTGGAAACTGATCAGTGTCTGAGGCTCCGGCACACAGTTGATCTCTGTACTGTCTAGCTGTGATTAAAGAAGAAGAAGAAGAAGCTGCAGCTGCAGGAGCATATTGAATGAAATCAAAGCTCCCAGATATATAGCAACTGTGAAATTGAAGCTTGGAAAGACTGAGTCTAGATATCATCAGAGAACAAACAGTAGAAGCAGAATGAATGAAATCAAAGCTCCTATCAAGTGTGAAATTGAAGCAGCTACATGAGCTCCTGCATTATTATCACCTGAGCCTCCATTATTCCCACCCTGACCGTTTCCGCCATTTCCTCCATTACCACCATCACCACCACCATTATTGCTGCCTCCTCCTCCTTCTCCTCCATTGCCAGTACCTTGATTCCCATAATTGAAGGTGGTAATGTTGTTCAAGCAAGAAGGGATGGAAGAGGAACTAGTGTGAAGGTCATTGCTAGAGAGGTCCAAGTAGGTCAAAGTCTCCAGCTTGCAGAGGTTACTGGGTATGGAGCCTGAGAGGTTATTGTTTTGCAGATCTAGATGCGTGAGAGTGTGGATGTTACTGAGTGATGAAGGAATGGAGCCTTCTAGGTCACAGTCGTTTACTGTCAGAGAAACTAGAGCCGAGAAAGAGCCCCACTGTGATGGGATCTTGGAGCTGAACTGCAAGTACTTGAGTGTTAAGGTCTGGAGATCCTGAAGCTCCGCTAACGAAGCTCCAGGCTTCTCTCCCGAGTAGCTTTCGTTGCGAGTGATTTGGTAATCTGAGGGTCCTTCGACGTCTAGCTCCGTTACCGCACCTTCCTGACTGCATGTCACTCCACTCCAAGTGCAGCAGTCATCACCCCCACTATCCCAACTCGAGAACACTTTCTCGTTTGGATCCGAGAAAGCTTCTCTGAAATCCAGCAGCGCGTCTTTGGAATCCGAGCTGCAAGCTCCTGTGGATGACGTAGCATTGCAGCGACTCAATATCAGGGAGAGAAAAGAGATGACCCAAATAATGTTAGCTACACCCCCCCGTGATGAGCTTCTGCTGCGTTGTGATGTTTCTTCACGCTTGCAGCTCCCGCCGATCAGCGACAAAATTCCTAGACTGAACATTCCAACTGAGCTCCGACAGCAGCTACCCTGAAATCTTCTGTGCGATTCCAAGTGCTGCTTCATTCGGGAGAACTATAAACTGGAGTTCTCAGCCAATTCCCAGAGCTTACTTCCAGCACTCGCTGCTACCAGCTACAGAGCCGAGGGTCAGAGAAAGACTTGCCCACAGCAGCAGCACATACGGGAGTGAGAATCCAACAGCGAATGCTCTTTCCAAAACCCCAACATTTGTTGCAGTGGGTCCAGACCTATCTTCCTTCCTTCCACCTCAAACAAACAAACAATGTTCAAACAAACTTTGGCGAGAGAGAGAGAGAGTAGTGTGATCTAAGTACTCCACAGTAGTTGATCAAAATGCTTTGCAGTTCCTTGCAGATTGCACTAGACAAGCATTTAACTTTGAAAACCAGACTAAGAATTATACTATATCTACTACAACTTCAACACCAACTTGGAAAATCATGTCTACTGTAAGAAGATCAGCAATAATAAGAATGATGCCAATATCTAGAGCTCCAGTGTTGTTGAGATCTAGAAATCATCTGCTACTGAAACTACTCGTGCAATCATCACAGGTGTGGATTTTGGACAAAAAAACCACACTGCCTAAAAAAAAAAATTTTAAAAACAAAAAACACAGAGAGAACTTAGATGTAATGATGAAGAAGCTCTGGGAAACAAAAAAACAATATCACTAGTGTATGAGCTAGCTAGGAGAAGGAGAAATGTTGAAAGACTACTACTACTATTATTATTATTATTATTAAAACAATGGCCCAAGAGAGAAATTGAACTGGTCGTGCATGAGTCATGAAGGACCTGGAGCAAGCTTTGTACCACCATAAACATCATCATCATCAGCAGGAGCAGCAGCAGCATTACTAAATTATATGCTACAAACTCAAAATTCCAGACTCATAACAAATTGTGCAATGCCAAACAAAAAAAAGCATAAGTGGGGAAATTCTTCATAAAAATCCTGAGAATGATTGATGAAGAGATGGGAGATGGGTGTCTGAAATTTGTGTTTTGAGAGAAAGGGGGAAAGAAAAAATATTTTTAAAAAAAATTGGGCTAATTTTGATTTTGATTTTGAGAGTGATTTGAGAGTATAATAAGCTGGTGATAAAGTTTTGATTAATACATGTACTGCAAAATTTGAAGAGAGAGAGAGAGAGTGATGGGTGTCAGTTACATTATTGGTTTTTCTGACATTTGTGCCTGCAAAGGAATCATTCATAATCTTGATGAGTGAGATCCTTTTTATCCTTTCCTCAACTTGTAGGCAGCTCCATTTTGGTTGTTTCTTGTTTCTTTCCTCTCCTTGTTCAGTTTTGGGCGTTGGGCAGAAGGAAAAATAGGCATCCTACCTACTACTACTACTCTTAGTCCTGCTCATCTCAACTCCCAAGGACATTAGTACTGTACTAGAGAGAACAGGCCCCAGAAGGGTTGAATTCTGGCAGGTACCCTATCAGGGTTTCTTTTTAAGGATTTTATGATGTAGCTAAAGTGGCAATTATCCAGGAAACAATTTTAGCCAAATTTGGCTACATAATTGATATTCAGGTGGGAAAAAAAATAGAATCCTTCTTTATTCTTGGCTACCTTCTGGAAGTTATGATAAGACTTTGAAGATTTGGAATTTTTTTAATTTTAATTTTGGTGAATTTGGGCCACTTTTTTCCCCATGAAAAATCCTTTGTATAGGTTGAAATCATAATTTTCACGTTGAAATTTGGTGAAAATTTGCCAGTAAAAGAAACACACTGGTACTCATAAGGGCACTCCCTGGGAGCCCAGGCAAAATGACAACCACATTCCAAAGTTATTTGGACAGAAGATGGTGGATGACATTAAGCCTTTTTGGTTCATTGTGTTCCCAATGGCCATTCACCAAGAGATTTTTTGGTTCACTGCATTCCTAATGCCCATTCACCAAGAGCTCTTTTGGTTCACTGTGTCCCCAAGAGCCATTTTGTTTCACAGTGTTCCCAATGACCATTCCCTGTCCAGGGAACCCCCCAATGAGGAATGCAACAAACCAAAAAGGCTCCAATAAATAGTCGTCACTAAGACGCCTCAGTCAAAACCCTGAAGGTACCAAGATGAGTGCTGGTGCACTCTGGCCCTATGGGGGGCAGTAGGCTGAGATAAGAAAGTTGCTCTTATAATTAAGAGATTCTGGGATCAAACCCAGCGCCCTGGAAATTTGCATTGCAACACAGGTGCAACACCACCAACAATAGGTATTGCAAAAAAATTCACCAGAAAATTTATATGGCATGGGCACAAAAGAACCAAGCTCATCCACTATCCTCTCTGTCCAAGTAACTTCCCAACATGCTTGTCATTCTGCCCTGGCCCTCCCTGGCAGCCTGGTTTGGCAAGAGGGGGTAGCGTCAGAGGCGTACCTGAGCCTAACTTAGTAGCCTCCCTTGGCAGGGTGCCCAGGGTTGGGTGCACCAGGATTGGCATCTACCTTGGGTGGGCAATTCCACACAACAATGAGTCCCAAAAGGGGCTCTGAATTCCCTCCATCCCAGGGCACTTATTGCGCCTCATCCATGGGGTTGCAAGGCCTAGTTGAAACTGGGATTTTAAATCCTGGTTTAGAAATGTACTAATATTTTCAAAACAATGATAAATTTTTTGAGTAAAAGTCATGAAGTTTATGGGCATATAAAGGAAGAAAAACAAACCCTAGTCATATAATGCAACTTAATAATGCTTGAAATTCAACACAAGTATCTCAAGCAAGTTGTCTTTTGAAAGAGGGGGTTTGAATGAACCCTAAAAAGCCATTCAAACAGTAAAGTTTGGGAAATGTTGCAACCCTGCACTGATCATGTGACGGAACTGGTGAGTTCGTACGGTTTTTTCACACCATAGAGGTTGGAGTTGGATAATGATTTCACAAGGTTTGATGAACCAGCACCCACCAGCACACCATCCACTGGATGCCTGTTATTACTCAGTTGTGGATAAACCTCAGCTGAGTTAATATTGGGTTTCACCTTGGTAATCAATTCTTTAGGAAATAGGTCTCATATATAGGTAGATAGGTAGGTATTACTTAAGTACATGGTTTTATACATAGGTAAGGGCAGTTTTTACTACCTACCCACTAACAACCCACTAGCCTGCTAGTGGGTTGTCACTAGGTAGGTAGTAAAAAAAAAACCAACTGAGCTAACCATCATGGTTAGCTAGGGAACTGGAACCCAACAGAAAACTGTTCCCTGACCAATTATCATCCAACCAGTGGATGGTGTACTGGTGGGTGTTGGTTCACTGTGGCCCACTTTTCTAACCCTTAACCACAGGACTACAAAAGTGACTAGTATACTTTAACACAGGAAAAATTGATTGATTTAAACCCCACATGGCCTCTGGGCTCCTCTTTCAATAGTGTGTCATCACCACCAATTGAAAATACAGTGATAGAGAATTCTCCCCCCCATGAAAGGGCTGGAGGTCTGATTTCTTGTTGTTATCCCAAAGAACAAAGGCCGGGGCGGCTGGAGGTCAGGTTGTGGTAACTGGTAACCCTAAATAAAGCTACACCCATTCACCAAAAGCAAACTCTGAGGCATAGGATGCTTGATTGTGGATCGATCATATGTTGCCCAGATGCAAGACAACAAGGACCCAATGTGCGGTTTTAAAATATGTAGCAATCTAACTGTTGGATTGATGGACAACCCTTAGAAGGGATTCAGCATCTAGATTGACCCACAAGGTCATTGTCTATTATCTTAATGAGTTCAAAGACAAAGGGGATTGTCACAACATCCATTAATAACAATTTTCGCAAAACAATCTTCCCCCCCACATCTCCTTTTTGCCTTTGATACAAGCTATTATATCACCTTCCTCTCATTTCAAAGACAAATAGGATTGTTACCAACAATGACAAATTTTCATTAATGCATAACGATATATATATATACAGAGGTGAACATTCATATCACGATCCACAACATACTTCAAAGATACTTAAGAGTTACAATTAGCTAACTGTAATTGTAATCATATACAACTTCTGATTTATGAGAAAGTTACGACTTATGAGCTCTGGGCTGCATAAAAAGGGTGCAATGAAGGTAGGTAGGGAGGTATTGAGATTTCTTCTTTGACGCCATGTACTGACACCATGTACTGGGGAAGAACATGACAGGAAAGCGGCAGCTTCAACCACGGGACCAACCAGATGCATTACCAACTCTTGTACTAGAAGTACTAGAAAGGACCTTTTGATGATGGGTGTAGGTCTCACCAGCTGTGTGATCAGACTGCTGTGAAAGGGAGACAGGCACAGAGAGAGAGAGAGAGAGAGAGAGAGCCCATTCCTCATGATGAAGACAAATTCTCATCTACTTTTTTAAGTTACCCACATCTCACTGCTTAGTGGGTCTGCAGTGTAGAATCCTTATACAATAACACTTGTCAGGCATTTATCATAAAGTATTAGGTTTTTCTTAGTGATTTTTGTTCTTAGAATCCAATTCAATGTGACGAAAGTTTCAGCTTTTTTTTGCTTTTTGTTTTTTTTTTCCTTTTGGGTGTTTAGGGATATTGGGTGCACTCCACAATAACACTACAAGACAATCACTACTAGAGAATGTGTTTTTTCTCACACAAAAATTCATGGCTCATTATGTGTGTGTTTGTGCCATTATAAAAAATTGTCAAATTGACTTTTTGTGTAATATATTGCCACCATAAATATCATATATTGTACATTGTAACAAACTAACCCACAAAGTTTATCTCACACATATGTCATGAGCCCTAGCTTTTTGTGTGAGAAAAACCACATTCTCTTGTAATGAATAGTGAAAATTGAGTGGTTGGATTTGGCAGATAAAAGAAGTACAAAAGCCATGTCAATCTCTACTTGGCAATGCTAAATTTTTCAACTTACTTCAACCAAGGCAAGGTTTTTGTTGGTGAAACTTCAATATTTGGGACCAGAAGGTATTGAAGAAATATGATAACCACTCAAAAGAAGAGGAAGAAACATGGGCAAAATGTTTATTAATATTGTAATTTTAAAATTTTGTAATATTATACACATACACAAATGTAGAGTCCATTTATGAGCACCTTAAGGCACACTAACCCATTTGGTCATAGTGTGCGATGACATAAGTGGTTTTGCCTTAATTGATTTATGTAGGGGTCAATACCCTTCATTACACAAACCACCCCATATGTGCAATGCAATGAACTTATATTCTTTTATTGTACATGGCATGTGTTTTTGTTTTTATTTTTTTGCAATTTTCTAATGGAGCCAGATTGATGATCATCCCTGGGCAGATTTCAACTTAACTGGCAACAAGCTTTCAAACAACTCTTAAATATTGTAGCCATTAAATATCAATGTGGCGACACCCAACCCCATAAAACCTGTTTTCTATTGCAGTTTGGCAAACAAAATTTAAGAAAATTTTCAAACAGAACTGATCCACAATTTGACTCATTTCTTGGCCAAAATCATGTTCTTTCAAGCCTTGTTCATAAGCCCAAAGCAAGGTCTAGAACAATATGTAATTTTGCAGGCTTAAAACACTCTTCTTAATTCTTAGTGGAAATGGAAAGCATATTTTTGGGCACTTCCTTCCAAGGTTTGAACCATTGTTGGGGGTTATATGGTTTATCTATGAAAAACCTCTGGTTATATAAGGATTTAAGCATGTACATAACCGGATAATACTTGAATGAAAGAACTGGAGCACTCTTGAAGGCCTAATTATTTCTATGTTATAATCATATAACCTCATGATATCCTCATATAACGAGGATATGGTGCCAAGAGTGTTGTCTTGCAGATAACTTGCAATGGTTATAATATTAACACATATAAGCAAGTTACATTAAGAAATGTTCAAGCATTATTTTTATTGATTGATCATGAAACCTTACCAATTTGCTTAACAAGCAACTTTGCCACAAGAGGCTCTATTTTAAAATAATGTTTACTTGAACCTTTACAAGAACACGCAATGGAAATGTTTTTGTTATTATGAATTCAACTTAAATAAGTTAAGAGTTTGTTGGCTTTTAAATAAATAGAGGTTTTGGAAATCTTTTTTTTTCATTTGTATTAACAAATCATATTTACAAATTCAAAGTTAGTTTCATAATATTTAAAGTTGTACAAGCCCACCCCTTTTCTCTCAACCCCACAAATGAACATAAACATGTAGAGAAAACATATTGTGTCCAAATAAATATAAGGTCTTTTGTTTTTGCATGTGTAAGCACTTTATTTCACAATTTAAAGTTGTACAAGTTCACCCCATTTTCCTCAATCCCACAAGTGAATCTAAACCCCATTTAATGGAATTTAAACATGTAAAGAAACCATATTGTGTACAAATAAATTTTTTTTTTTTATTTTGCATATGCAAGTAATTACCATGAAAATGTTTCACATTATGCACACACAACATAACATTACTACAATTCATGGTTTTTTAAGAGGTTCAAATTGATCGACTCGTCATTTTCACTAATAAACATACACGTTTTTTACTAAAGGTCAAGGGTTCGAATGACACATGTATTTGTTGATTGATCAACTTGACTATAATAATATATTTAACTAGATACACATAATCAAGTTGTACAACTTTAATCAAGATGGTCAATGATATTTAATCAAGTTAAACATTTAGCCAAAATAGCCAATGATCTTTAGTCAAATACAACATGGTCTACTACCCTACATATCTACCTCCTACCTACTCATCCACCTATTTACTTTGTTAACTACTAACCTACCTATTACACACCCACCCACCCACCTACCTATTATTTACCTATCTACCTATATTTTTCACCTTTGTACAACCTACCCACTTACCTACCCACCTACCTACATGTTTATCTACTACCTTATCCACCCACCCACTTACCTAATTTTAACCATTAAGTGTAACCATTAAGTTTAATCATTATGTTTAACCATTAGATTTACCCAAATTTTAACCATTAAGTTTAATTTAAATTTAACCATTAAATTTAATCATTATGCTTAGCCACTAAATTTGGCACTAAGTTTAACCTAAATTGAACCATTAAATTTGGCCAATAGGTATAACCTAAATTTTGCCACTAAATATAAGCACTAGGTATAACCTAAATTTAGCCATTATCTTTAACCATTAAAGTTATTCACTATGTTTAACCATTAAAACTATCTACTAAGTTTAAATTAGGTTTGACCATTATGTATAACCACTAGGTTTAACCTAAGTTTAAACACTATGCTTATCCAAGGTTTAGTCATTATGTTTAGTCATTAGATTTTGCCACTAAATTTAGCCATGAAATATGTTTAACCATTAGGTTTATCAATTAAGTTTAACCACTATGTTTAACCATGAAATTAACCAATAGGTTTATCAACTAGGTTTAGCTATTATGTTTAACCATTAGATTTAATCACTAAATTTAACCAAGGTTTAACCATTATGTTTAGCCATTATTTTAAATTAATGAATTTAACCATTAAGTTTAGCCATGAATTTAAATCACTAAATTTAACCATTAAGTTTAACCATTAGTTTAAATCACTAAATTTAATCACTAGGTTTAACCATTAATTTAAATCACCAAACTTAGCCATTAAATTTATCCATTATTTTAAATCAGTAAGTTCAATCACTAGGTTTAACCATTAGTTTAAACCACTAAATTTAGCCATTATTTTAAGTTGATAAGTTTAGCCACTAGGTTTAGCCATTAATTTAAATCATTAAGTTTAACCACTAAGTTTAACTATTAGTTTAAATTGCTGAATTTAACCATTAGGTCTAACCACTATTTTAAATCCCAGAATTTAACCACTAGGTTTAGTCATTAATTTAAGTCCTCAAGTTTAGCCATTAATTTGAATCATTAAGTTTAACCACTAAGTTTAACCATTAGTTTAAATTGCTGAATTTAACCATTAGGTCTAACCACTATTTTAAATCTTAGAATTTAGCCATTAAATTTAGTCATTAATTTAAGTCCCCAAGTTTAGCCATTAATTTAAATCATTAAGTTTAACCACTAAATTTAACCATTGGTTTAAACTACTAAATTTAACCATTAAGTCTAACCATTATTTTAATTCCCAGAATTTAACCACTAGGTTTAGTCATTAATTTTAGCCCCCAAGTTCAACCACTAAATTTAACCATTAGTTTAAGTCCCTAAGTTTAGCCACTAGGTTTAACCATTAATTTAAGTCCCCACGTTTAACCATTAAGTTTAGCCATTAGTTTAAATCCCTAAATTTAACCATTAAGTTTAACCATTATTTTAAATCGCTACATTTAACAACTAGTGGTCACCTAGGTTTAGCCATTATGTTTAATGATATGAAATAAACATGTGAAATAAAACTTGATAAAAATTGAACACCTTTGATGGTGTAGTCCATTGGTAAGAATTTGGTTTATCATCGTGAAAGTTTAGGGTTCAATTCCTTATACTTACAACCTATGTGCATGTTTAAAAGGTTAAAGTAAATAGGTTAAATAAAGGTAGTTCAATCAGGATAAGTTAAGTTAAATTGGCTAAACTAGGCTAAGTTAACATTTACCTACCTAAGTGCATTTTTTCAACCTACCTACCTACCTATTAGTTTTTTAAATAATAATCAAAAAATGATTTTAATTTAAGTTCTCTTCTGGCCAAAAAATTGTCAATATCCAAAATAGTTTGATCTCTTTTCGGATTCTAAAAATCTATAAAATTGACCTAGTCAAATGGTCCACAATCTACTAAACAAATAGTCAATCATTTTGTTAATCATTTTGCTAGTCAAAATGACAAGGTCCAATTTGACTACCCAGTCATGTTAGACATGGCCAAAATCACTTGTCTAGAATGACTTATACACACATACAATTTCTATTTGTTTGGTCGATTAATTTTTTAAGTTATTGTTATGTATTTTAAAACATCACTAGTTGTTGTATTGAAAGAATTCATGTGCACATGTGTATGTCATACATCATCACTAATCCATAACCATGATGGATTGAAATATATGAATATTTTGATGAATTTCTAAATTTTTGCACATTGATGCATGGTGTATTCTTGTTTTTATAAAACATGAGACATTTGAAAGTTATGGTCATGGTTGTTGTCTTCAAAATGTTGGTGTAAAGAAGGTGTATTCAAGCTTTATGTAATTACATCAATATATATATATATATATATATATATATATATATATTAAAGAATGAATGGTATCCAAGTTGCAATTGTTTATAATCTTTTCATTTTTATATTTAATCTTGAAATCACATTTAAAAATTCATGTTGGAGAAAAACCAATAAAATCTTCTTTTTTTTGTTTGAATGTCAAGTAAAGTTGTTAGCCCTTGTTTTTCAACATTAGTAAGTTCAAAAACCAATTCACATAATGACAATCCTTTGGAATGATGGATGGTTCCTAATATTGCAAGTTGAATTGAAAATAAAATCTTTGTTATAAAAAATGATTAGGTTTTATCAACTTTTACTATATTTGACAATAGGTTCAATTGGTGTCCATTTTGACTCAATGTTGTTATTATAATAATGACTAAATTATTCTCTAATTAATGTTCTAATTTTGAATATCCATATCATGGTTTTATCATTATATATTATTGATGCTTTAAATATTCAATTATGTCCATTCATAAAACCATCAAATGTGGGATAATTACCAACCCATAATTCAATTAACATATCCTTTTAAATATGAATTGTAGAATGCAAACATGTAGTTTTGCTTGGATCTTTTGAAAGTTTGTAAAATGATGTGCATGATGAGTGATTAATGTCAATTGCTTTGAAAATAAATGTGAAATTTGATGTGTTAATGAACACATTCCCATTATGTTTTTGCATAAGTTAATTTGTATAAAAAAAATATGGAATAGAACAATTGTTGGGTGGTTGTTGATAACATATTGAATTTATACATTGTATATCCTTTGCACTTTTAGTCATGGTATGAAATTTATTGAAAGTTTATATGAAAAACATATTAAATTGTTGCATAATTTCATTTAGTTCACAAATTTGAACATTTGTCAAATTTTGATGTTAATGCACTAACATTAAAGTGCAAGCTTTCAATCATCAGCCACACCCACCCCCTTAAGCCTTTTTCTTTTTTTTAAAGAATAATTTTGAAATCTTTTAGATTTTTTTTAAATACTATATGTTAAGGTTTACATTATAAATTTTACAAAAATAAATAGCTAGGTTTAAAATTTTCCAAAAAATGCTAAGTATGAATACTTTTACATAGTAAAAATAGTGGTGACAACTACTTTTTAAAATGTTTTTTAGGTTTTTTCTATTCATTAGATTAATTTCAAATTTTCAAGATATCTATATCAATGTATTGAAAATAACATTGGATAAAAAAAATTCCATTTGTAGTTTTCTTTTTTTTTAATGTTAAATGCACACAATTGATTTGGTACATGTTTACAAAATTGCACCCATTATACTTGACATTTTGAAAGGTTTAACTATCTTTCACAAAGGTACTTGATTGAAATCACAAATCATGTGTCATGATAAAATCAAGACCACCAAAAAAAATAGTTTGGATTTGTTTTATGGACCTTAGAACCTATTATCTATAACATTAAAAATCTAGCACCAACAAATGATATTTCATTTATCATAACAAGGTCCAAATACAATAAAATCACCCATGCCCACCTAGTTTGGGGGGTGGTGGGCAAGGACTCAAGGAAATTTTATAATCACATGGCATGTAAGGCTTGGTTGGTTTTCAAAAATGTGGGCATGGCAGGAATTTTGAATTTGTGCAAAATGTCAATCGTCGTCAATGAAGGTTTATAGATTGTCAATGTGGACTAACATGAGTTCAACTAGCTTGTAATTGGAACATTCGATTGCACTTGAGCATCATAACTTCCAACAAAGAAAATTTGCAAAGGTTCATTTGAGCATGGTTCTATCTTTCTATTTTTTTCTTTTTAGCATCTATCATTATAGAGCTTTGTTTTCAATTTTTTCCTTTGCAAAAATGGTGAAAGAAGAAAGAAAATTGAGAACCAAACTATATCTTGAATTTCCTCCTAGGAGCATGTAGACTTTAAAGACCAAAGTAAGCATTATTTCAAAACTGTGAAGCAACTCAATGATTCTAGATTGAACCCCAAAACAAATTTTCCTTGCAACATTGTGACTAAGTCTGACATTGAAGAAGTTTTTGGACCTTCTTGTTCAAGCTTGAAAGTCTCATGTCTATGCCTCCACACAAAAACCAAGCAAGAATTGTTGAGGTTGTATTGGCAAGTGTTTGGTACACCACACGTCACTAACAATGAATTTAGTTTGTGGTTTTTGAGGGGTTACATTGCGTAGGAAAAAGGTGAGAATATCAATTGGGCTAAGGCGACTACTTCAACAATAAAAGAGAAAGCTAGAAGAAAAGAAGTATGCATCATAAAGAGTGGTGGATTAGTGGAGCTCTCTACGCTTAGTGGAGCCAGGGAGGTTTCGCGCAAGCTACCTAGTAGTCTACCTACACTCAAACTTGAAAAACCTAAACCAACAAGCAAATGCCCATATGGTATTTTGCCTATGGAGTTCACGAAGGTTGGCAAAATTCATGTTTTTTTGGTTGATTTACTGAAATAGTCCAATGTAAAGGTTTTGCATATGGAGATCGAAAAAACTAGGCTATCCAAAAAGCTCATAGGGCTTCGATTCAACATGAAGGATTAACATGTTACAACACTGGAAACATAAGATGCCATCACTACAAGTGAATGTGACTTGCAAAGTTTGGCGCACGACATTTTCTTGCTCAAAAAAAAGGTATCCATGTATTTTAACATCTTGACTTTGCACAACATTTGTCTTTATTCTTGTTGCTATAAAAAAAAATTCAAGGGTCTATATGTTTCGGGTTTTTTTTTCATTGATGAAGTTACTATTGTTTTTACAAATATGGATCCAAAACCTAGAGCTTGAACTTCAAGCTATGTCGAGTGAAAAGAGTCGACTTCAAGCAAAAGATGCTTTCAAGGAAGAACGATCAAAATTGTAGGCAACATGTGATCAATGCACCACCTTGCAAAGAACAATGGAATATAATAAATCTGTGACATTAGAAGGTGTGTGAAAATAGGCTTTAATGGGTGAAGCTGCATTTGCAAAAATTGAAATGGAGTGCCTGAAGATTGAGAACCTCATAATTGTAGCCAAGCAAGAAATCCAATTACTGGAGGTTGAAGAAAAAGTTGTTGAAAGACAACTTGAGGCCATGAGAAAAATGGGGAGTAATTCATTTTGGCCTAAACCCATCCTTCATCCAAGTGTAGAGGAAATTTTTGATAGGCTAATATACATACAGATCAAACCTTGCGAGTTTTGTGCTTAGGGTTTTCATTGCAATGATATAATAGTAACATCTTGTAGACATAGCTTTCACCCTTTTTGTTTATCTAAGATGTTGAGGGACAACAATTCATTCTCTATATGTGGGCAAGTGTTACATCTTTACTGGTGGTGTAATTTTGGATTTTATGATGAAAACGATGATATGAAAAAACAAGTATATGACATGGGTTTTGAAAATCAATGGGAAGCTATGAGAGCATCCCTTCAAGAAGCAACCTCTTAGTCATTATTACCTTTAGGTACACACATAAGTTTTGTTTTTTGTTTGAATTTTTTCTTAAATTGAACATCAAATCCTAGCTGAACTTTGTAGATTTTGATTCCAATCAAGATTGTTTCAATGGTTGTCTCTAGTACACCACTAAGTTTCAAAAAGTTTGGATGCATTAGGAGTAGGCAGCACTTGGTGGATGGGGTGATTAAGGTTGGGCAAGACCACAATTAATTTGATGTGATGGTTTTCAATCCATAAACCCACTTTGCTAATTTGGAATACCTCCACTAATAGTATGTATGGTTGTTGGAGTGGTTTTTTCATTACACCTAGTGGTACACTCATGAGTTTGGTTCTTACATGTTTAGGGTGGTTAGAAAAAGCAGTAAAAAGTGTTTATTACCTTGTTGTAATGCTTCAGTGATTTGTCTCATGACATGGTCATGAATGTAGTTGTCATAGTGGTTGACTTAGGAATCTTGAAATGCTTGTCATTTACTTAGGCATCTTTAGGTGGTTGTGGTTAATGTAGTGCCATGGACATAGAAATAATGCTCAAGTGATTACCAAAAGTACTTGAATCCTAAAGTGATTAATAATGAAAATAATATGATGGTTTATGGTTTAAGGTGTACTAAAAATTGTTCCAGTAAGCACTAGTTTGGCGGTCTGTGTGGTTTGTGGCTTATAAAAAACAGTGTAATGAAAATAATTCTTGCTTATGGTTTGTTGTCATGCTCATATGCATGGCTTCATACATGATGGCCGGTTACGGGCATGCTAATCATGCTTTTAAAATTAATGTACACTATTAAGGTTAATGTACATTCTTAGGTTATTGTACATTATTAGGTGTTTTAGGGTTATGGCTTGTTTAGGGTTTTAGCTTCGTTGATGGTTGTATAAAAGGCCAAGCTCTTCCCTTCTCTTGTTAGTTTTTCAAGAATTCCTTTGTCAGGGAGAGTTTCCTCCATAATCAGATTAGATTCCTAGATGTTCATGGTGGCTATTACATAGCCACCATTTACATACACTATGTTTTCTTACCTTCTTTTCAATTTAATTCTAGAAAAATTACTCTCTATTGCTTAATGTTGAAAGCAGCAGATTTTTCTTGGCTTTGAGTTTCTTGGGTTTTTTTTGTTTGTTAGTTTCTTATGTTCTTGAGTTACTACTACTTCTTTTTCTTTTTCTACTCTTATATTGTAGCTACAACAACAACAACAACCATAATTAGTAGCCGCGCAAGCAAGGGAGAAGGGACACTAGAAACAAGCTACAAATTGTGAAGTTCTAAATTTCGGAGCTTTAGAGGGAGGAAGGAGCGAGCAACTCCAAAGTTTGTTTTATTCACAACTTTAGATCTTGGGAGCATGCACACACACACACACAAGGTTTGATTGTAGTACAAGATCTGCACTAGATGATGCAACCCCACATACACTTGCTTTCCTTGTACATGGGTTTAATATGGTATGTAGGAACTACATTTTGTAGGATAAAATGGTCAAGAAACTTCTCAAGGATAGCATGTTGAATGGAAGGTTCAAAATCCTTAATAAATTTTAGGTTAATTGTTGCTTTCTAGTAATCTCGGTAGTCACCTCTTGCGACTAACTATCATAACTTTCAAGAGTTCTAGAAGAAGATTTAATAACTTCTAACTGAACAAACTCTTGTGATTTATTTTTGGAAGCTTTATGAACTTGGTACCTCCTAACATGTTCTCGTGTGTTGGTTTTGCGCTTAATTTCAAACCAACTTTGATACGCACTCCTTGAGCAACAATCTCCTTCACCCTGAACATTCACATCTCAAATTTCATTTATGCCTTCCTCGCCCCCTTTTTACAAAGGGTTTTGTTTGCGCTTAGCCATGCTTTTGTTGTCAAGAACCCTATAATGAAACCCACCCACAAATCAAAAACAATCACATATACCTTGAACCATCAGCTTTTGCTCAAAACTTGAAAACTAACAAAGATAACTTGAGCTAGATTTCATTTTGATGGAAAAAACCCTATGTGAACCTATTTTCTTTGGGGTTTGAATGCACCTTTTTTAGAGATGAAGGGCATTGATCAAGTTTGTGGTGCATGATATAACTATTGCAACCGATTCCCCTAGCTTTCAATCCATGCATACATGACTTATGAACCTATAAACTTATCATATGCATATGTTCCTAATAAGGATGTAGAAGTTGGAGCATGCAATTGCATTCCCAGCTAGTTGTTTGTAGAAAGCAGCATCTTTCATTGCCAAACTAGTCTAGATTGGGATCGGATTGAACAACTCATGACAAATTTGCTAATGAAGATTAGCCATCAATTTTGCATGAGGAGCCGTCAAGGATTGTCGACCATACACTCCAAACTCAAAGCTTTTTTTTGTAATCACAATCTAGGAAGGACTTTCTAGAGGCGTGTAGAAAACCTTTTTATCATAATCTTGTTCTTCATCTTGTTTTTCAAGCTTGCATTGTTCAACAATGCAAGTATGCTTGAATGTCTCCCATACTACCTTGTCCACTTTGTCGATTTCTCTTTGTGTAAACTTTTTCGGGATGCAAAATCTCGACATATCTACAAGTTGCTTGTAGCTTTGTCAAATGTTTCCATTCACAACAACAATTATCGTGTTCAAAATTCAAGTCTAATGCGCCTAGAGAAATTACTCTTAGAGACGGTTTCTTCAATGGTTTATCAACATTTATGTTTCTACTACACTTTTGAACTTAGAAATGAACCCTAATGGAAGTTCAAAACTTATGCACATAGTGCACATTAACAAAGCAAAAGCTCATGTACCATACTAGAATTCAAATTTAAATGAAGTTCTTGTTCATAATGCACACTTGCCACACATACTCTAGACTTAACACTTCACTTGAACCCTATAATGCTAAACCTCTAGCTACAACAATCAATAGAAATTGTTAGACATCAACCAAAACTTTCCACTTAATACATCCATTGAGCCTTTCATCCATTAGAATTGGAAACCTTCATTTATCTAAAGGTCCTTAATGTTCATATAAAACATTAATCATGATCTTTACTTATTTTCAATTTATTTGACATTAAAATATAGTAAATGTATTATTATCAATATTCAATTTAATAAATCTATTAAGTGTAAATTTTAATATCAAATAAATTTTAAAAAAGTAAAAATCATGATTAATTTAATTTAATTTCTCCAAAACATCATTTTCACATAATTTTTAAAGATTCAAACATTTAATTTATGCTCCATCCGTAATTTTTCAAACACAAAAATTTGTCCAATTAAACACATGTAATGTACAAAAATGAATTATAACTACAATTCATGATTATAAATGAACGCATGCAAATATTAAAAATGTGTACTTGAAAAAAATCAAATGTATTGTGTTAATTAGTGTTACAAAAGGATTGTTATGACTAGTTACAACACTAAGAGAGTCCTTAAAGATGTGCAAAACTTGACAAAATCATTTCAAACTTTGGGAGAAGTTCAATAAATACTTACTAAATGTACTCCTTGAAAAGATTTTCATTTGACAATGTTATTCCAAATGAAATGTCTGTTGATTGTGATTCCTTAGGACTGGTTATTCCTAGAGTGGGTCATTTTACTATATTCGCCCAACAAGTTGTAATTCTTCATATCAACACGTAAGCCTATTTAATGAGTTTGATGGTAAGTTGATAAACTAAATAGTGATTGTTGGACATGTATATTCAACCCCAAATTTATTGTTAGACAATCAATATTCACTACACCAAAAATGTCATTTTATAACTTGTTCTATGCGATTACAAGTGGATAAGCCATTAAAAATGGCATAAATGATAGGTCCAAATCAACTACAAATGGCAAACAACCAATATAGTTGATAAAAACCAATCATAGAATGGCATTTGCGGCATAATGATTGAATGCAACTTAACCTATGGACACCATGAACAAAACCTTGGTTTTTGTTATGTCCAAAGATAAGTCTTTACTATATAGTTATAATAATCCCTAAATTATAAGCTTTAATGTAGAAATTTTACATGTTCCAACACCATTATTAAAAATGAACAAATTGATGAATCAAAATACATTTATAATTTAATTGATACAATATTCATATTATTCCATCATCATGGATTATGATGATTTTGTGAAATTTTCATCTTTTAACAATTGTGATTTTTAGTTTGATCCATTACATGATTGAATCAGAAAGTCAAATTATAAATCATATTTTTCATTACTTCCAATCTGTGGATTTTCTAAGATTGTAAATGGTGAATACAATAGAAGTTGTTATCTTGATCAATTTTCAATATCTTTATATTCATTATAATTTACAAACTTGATAATTTTAGGTTTATGACATTTAAAGATTTTATTATTTTTATGTTATAAAAAAGGGAAACTTTGATAATGACAATTATTCATAATGAATAGGATGATTAATGTATTTGTCTATGATCAATGAACACAATGTTATATCAATCAAATCTAGCTTTAATTGTTTTGTTTAACTTGTGAATTTAACACAAATGCACAATTTTTAGAAGGAAAAATATTGATGAATTGAAATGTTTAAGATGAATGATATAATGGTAAAGAAAGCACAAGGTAAACAACAAAGTTAAGCATTAAGAAAAGTTTTACCCAGTTTTTGAATTTTATTTTATTTTCAATGCATTTTTATATGATAGAATGTATTTTGAATGCTATCAACTTATTTGTTTATTTCAAGTAGTATGTGCAATATGTTGTAACTACATATGGGTTTTAAATAAATTGAATATTTATATTTGTAAACCATAAATGAAAAGCACATATATTAAAAACATTGTTTTTTATGTTAATAAGAGTTTGTTTGAAGAAAATGTTTGGCTTTAATGTTTATTTGCTTTTCAAACTTAATATATATGTATTTTCATTGATGTTTAAAAAATTCAAAAAATTAAATAATCAATATGTCTTCATTTACTTTAAGTCTTTCAAAGATTGAAACATTTCATTTGTTTGTATATGTAGGTATTGTTTTGAAATTGGATAATTCCCATTTATTTCAAAAGTTTCTAAGATTTTTGGTCATGCATGGAAACAATAACTAACAATCTACAAACAACATGATTTTTCATCTTACATGTAATATGTGTGTGTTGATGTTTTTGGGCATTTTGCAATAGATTTGGTAATAATGATACATCATAAGAAATATACATATTTACAAACCATTCAATTTTTTCGTTTGTGTGGACTCTGTTCGTAGGTGCATTTTTAATTTGTAAAACTTCATGGTCATGTTCATTAACATGATTTTGGAATTATGTGATTAAAAAATGCATCTAAAAACATAATGATTCTTCTTCATAAGTTTACAAAATGAAAATGTTTTATGATAATAATATCTTGCACATGTAGTAAGGTCAATTTGTATTGATTTTGTTATGTGAACAGATTGGAGGTCTTTTATTTTATTTGGGAGATTTAATTTTATAGCATATAATGTGTGCTTAAAGCCTTAAATGAGAGGATCACATAATTTTTTAATGAACATAAAAGTTAGAAAGAATGTTGAAGGACCAAGTTGCTAAATAATTGCATTCTTATAAATTTTTAATATTTAATAACTTGGTCCTTCAACATATTTTTATAAATTCTTAGTTTTAAATGAAATATTAAATAATTTATATTTGATTTATAACAAAGTAATTATTTTGAAAGGTTTTAAATCAAGTTTGGTGTAATTCACCTAATTATTTTGAGAGGTTTTGTAAGGTTTACATAATTCATTTCAGTGATTTAACAATCATCTAGAATAATTTAAATTGAGTTTGATCCAAGTTTGCAAGGACATTAATATTTATAACATTGTCTTACATTTTATATTGTCCATATCTATAAATTTTATAAATTTGAATAAAAGTAAGATGTGGCATAACAAAATGTTCTTATAATTGTGTTTATTTTTAGACTATTGGAATGATTTTTAGAAATTTATTTGGCACTTGGTATAAAAGTGGATTGTTTCATTGATGTTAAGTAAACAACTTGTATTTATATGTATAGTGTTGAGCTATGTTTTATAATCTATTTGAATTTGAAATATATAGACAATTTATTTGAAATATGTTTAACTCATTTTAAGAAACATAGCCTTTCAAAACAAAAAGTGGAATTATGGGACCATCCTAGATTTGTTTATTGTAAATGTCAATGTACATTGATTTGTATAGATGTTCATTTGTTTTAACATGATGTTGCACCTTATTTGCTTGAATATGATGTTCAAAAGGAAATGGCTATTTATTTCTTTGGAATTGCATCCTATATATGGTGATTGAAATTTGTCATTTGTGAGATGTTTAAGTGGTTTTTTGAAATGCCTATATTTTATATGATTCATAATTTTTGATTTGTTCTTTTAATATATGTTAAAATTATATGAAGGTTGTATGAATGTAACAAATGTTCAATGATGAATGGATAAGATTTGATATAAATGTTTCATTATCATGAATTTAAACTAAATGGATGTTTATATGTAGAATCACATTCAGTTTCACACACACATGGAAAATACTTTCATTCACACACACACATTACACGTGTTAAAAAACTACTTATATTCAAGAGTTGCTTGTGTCGAAAATCTATTTATATTTAGAAACTATGCATGTTCAAAAACATTCTTTCATTAGAAAACTTCTTGCGTTCAAAAATTGCTTACATTTAAAATTAACTTGACAACTAAAAAAATTTGATTCACATGTAATAATTTTCATTGAATTTTTTTTTTGGCATATAAAACTACCATGGACACAGTGAAAGTTGGCACATAAGAGTTTTTCCTTTATTTTGAAAAGGAAAATGGAATAAAAATTATAATATGGGTTATCCAAACCAAAATTGTGATGGATAAATTTTTTAAACATATGCAAACTATTTATATTGATGACCAAATAAAAGGACATAGTAAATACTATCAACACCAACACCATGTGGTCAAGTGGTTTTATATTTGGAAATTGATTTCAACTTATCAAAGTCAAGTTTGCATTTCACACTATGGTGCACATCATCATTAGCAAGACCTGCAAAAGGAACCACAACCAAATACTCACCACATAAACTAGATTTTCCTCTTGGGGTGAACTATTGGATGTTTCCCTTAAAGTTGGTAATGGAAGATGTAGGTGACAATTGGAATTTACCACAAATGCAAATTGCAACCAAGAACTCACCTATCTTGAACAAGCCAAATTGAAAAATGATCTTCTAACATATTCACAATTACTTTTAACCATTTTCCCTCAATGGTTAGCAACACAAATTCATCATTTATTGCAATAGAGGCAAAAAAAACCTAAATTCTCAACTTTTGAGTTCAAACAATGAACATTACAATGACAATCATTGGTTGGAGAAATGATGATATTTTGCTTCATAACAATTTCCACATACTTTCCAAAATGGAAACACATTAGAGCTTAATGGTTCGCTATGGACAACACTTCAATTACTTGAAGAAAAATTACATCTTAGAACAAATAACACATCAATTAAGAAAAAAATGAAGGGAAAAGAACACTTGGTTGCCAAGTGTTCCCTTTCTCCCAACATTTGGCCAAAATAGAACTTAGTGAGCATTAACTTTTTTTCCAACATTTGGATTAAAACTTAAAGGTTGTTTGGTTGTATTAAAACTTAGTAACCACTAGGTTATATTAACTAATTAGTTGTTGGATATATTAAGGTGTAATCACAATAAAATGAGCTGTGGGCAACACGGTTGGAATCCTTACCAAAATTTTTAGTTCATATGTGGCCTTCATTTATTGGTTAATTAAACCAAACATACATTTTAAATACAAATGTTGACTTTTAAGTTATTATTTTTGGATTGTATTTTGATATTGAAACCAAATTTGACCCATACTATAAGAAAAATGATTATTTTTGGCATAAAACCCAACATTATAATCAAATGTACAACTTTTCTTTTAACCATGATCATAAATTTTGAACTATTATAGTCATAAAAAAGGTTCAAAATCAGAATCAACAACATCAAATACATGATCCAATAAGGGTGCATATTGAACGAAAGAGATGGAAGTCTTTTCTTATTGAAGTTGTAATAAGAGATTGCAATTTTTTTACACCTTAGTATTTTCAATAGGTACCTAGGCTTTTAGGAAGGGGTATTAAAACAAGTTGAAAATGGTGACAAATTTTTTTTTGAAATAGAAATATTATGTCACCAATAAGAAGGTTCAGCATGCATTGAGGGGCTTGGTTTTCTTCTTTTGGGTTTGGGGGGAAGGGGATAAGTTATGGCACAAGTTTGAACAATGCACCTCATGCCTCACACCAAAAATGTTAAATCTAAATCTTCTATTTATGTTCTCATTTATTTTATTACTATATATAACCTTTACAAACCTTTATAAGTTTGTTGCATTAAATTTTCACAACGTAATTAATAATTATTTTTGGCTTCATATAAAACATTTCCCATTTATTTTCATCTTTAATTTCTCACAATTAAAAATTAATTTTTCATTGTTTGATGTTCATATTTGTGTTTGTTTATTTTTTTTCCTTTTTCAATTCATTTTTTAGTATTTATTTCTTTTTCATTAGGTTGTTCTAAACTTGGTAGCCATTGGGTTCTATTAGAACCTAGGGGCCATCAAAATTGCATATGGTCCTTGAAGAAGAAATCAAACAAACAAACACCTTAGAGAACATTGGGTTGTGTTAAAACTTGAGGGCCACTAGGTTGTTCTAAACTTTGTAGCTATCAAGTTGCATATGGTGCTCACAAAAAAAAAATAATATATACATATATATATATATATAGAACTTGGGGGTCACTGAGTTCTATTCAGTGTTGTGTGGGATACATTTCACCTAGATATACTTGTTGGTTATGGATAAGCCCTAGGGTATATTACTTACTTTATCCTATTTTTCTCAAATCAATATACCTTAATGAAATGCATACCCAAGGGTATGTAAATTTGAATTCGTTTCTCTTAATTAAGTGAGGTACCTTAATGAAATGAAACTCTTAAGGAGTAAGTGCACTAACCTTCCACCTCGTATGCCTCATGACTTGTGCAATACTTATGTTCATGAGCTAGTTCACTCAGTGCTACTGGACCACCACTGTGCCACCAGGCACAAGAGTGTTTTGCAAAATGCAATGCCTGCCCACAAGTTCCTCATGTTTTATAATGGACTTTGAAACACATCCAACACGCCAATTTCATGCCACATGTATGATGGACAATCAATCATGATTGTAGTACTTTGCAAAAAACTTCTTTTGCAAGATACTTGGGTAAACTTGATCTTTCAAGGTGTAAACTTGATTCTTAGCCTTGTCAAGGATACACCAACTTTCAAGATCAAAAGATTCCAATACACTGACAATACCATAACAAATCAGCCCCCAAAATGAACCCACTTCCACAGTCTGTGAAAATAAGCATTTTATGTAGGAAATAGGGCTGCGCATCACTCCAATTAATGCCCTCTGAAATGGTCAAATAATGAAACCCTTAAAAGAAACAATGTCCAAATAGAGATGCATTGTGTGGAGGCCTGGGGCTCATAAATGAACCTATAACAAGTTGCAACAACAAACTTGACCCTGCATGTGAAAATGAGGAGAAAGGAGACAGTCTAGTTCACCAACACCGGAATGACTTGTTAATGTGGCCAATTACAATGTTAGTACAGATTTTGTCCAAAACACCAAAAAGCCAAAGTATAAAGCTCACAAGAACATTTGAAAGCCACTTTTCTGAAGCACCAATAACTCTCCCAAGTAGGAATATGGTTACCAGATACAGTTTGAGTTAGGTGCCTAACTCTACATAGACAGATCATCATATACTAGATGGTACTTGGGTTTTTTACAGATCCACAAATTGGATTGCTTCATTCTTTCCAATAACTGAATTCCATGCAGCAAAACTAGTACTAGAAAATTCCATAAGAGAACTTGTGTGAATCCATACATCTTGAAAGTTTTGGGCTGAAATCCAAAACCTTCAGAATCTAAAGACCATATGCTCCAGGCGAGAGTAGACAATCTCTCTGCTATGTTTACATTTATTTTGACTCTGACTTGATCTTAACATGTAACTAATATCTGCTTCTAGGAAATTGCTGCATTTGATACCTGTCTCACCTCACTACATCTCTCTTTGTACATTATTTGAAAGGAAAGGGAATCAGAATGGATGCTCATCAAGCCACTTGCCTCTCATGTTTGTGAAGATGCCTTCCAAGAGGATGTCCTGAAGTTGCTTCATCATATATACTACACTTAATGTATGCCTGCACATATCAGAAAAACTCAAGTCTGTCAAAATTTGCAAAAGTAGAACAAATTTGATCCACAATTTTACCACATCCAAGAAGTAAAGATGGGACAACACTAGCACATGTGCAAAGATAGTCAAAGGAGGTGGACTTCCTAAACATGCTACTTTTATGTACAAAACAAATACATGTCTTCAGAAGTATCCAGAATATCTCCATACATACAAAAGACAAGAAGCACTTGACAGGTTCAATTGAACAGCTGATGTTTGAGACATTACTAGGTGTCTAAGCATAACAGGAATGGCTCCCATAATCATGACTGCAAGAGAGATTTGGTATCAAAATAGGGAAAATTACTTGAAAAACTATTGCCCTATTTTTATGCAGGATCCTTACTAGTTCCAACAGTTCAAAAGCTTCACATTATCAATCAATGCAACAGCCATAAGTTAGGAAAACTTAGGTCCTCATCAACTTGCATAGCTGATGTGATATAAAATGTTAGGTCAATTACTTTGTGCAAGTGTTTCAGCCTTTCCACTCAAGCTTTTCACCAAATCAGTGAAGCTTTTCTTGAACGAAGCAACACCCTCAAGCTCCAGAACAGAGCCCACATCTGACCATAGAATTCCCAGCTCCTCAATCTTATTGTATATGTGCTCTGCCTCTTCCAAGTTGGCATCAATTGTTCTTGCAACCTTGCCATGATCGACAAAGGCATTTAGGGCAGCATCAGGCATGGTGGTCACCTGCACATGATTTGTTCATCCCATACAAAGCTTAACAACCTTGTACTATTACAAATTATCCAGCAGGCACTAAATGTCTTCTAATTCAACCAAATTTCAACCTCCCTAGCAAATTTCTGAACTCCTTGCACCCTAAATAGTCAATCTTTCACAAATGGGTCTCAAATTAAAGACATTTTTGGTTTTGATTGAGCTTACATAGAAACTGCAGCACCTACCATCATGTGTTCTATTTCTGATGCAATTTTCAAAAACTTTTGCATGCAGCCAACTTTCTTTCTATGGATTTCAGGCAGGTTTCCTGAGAAGAATATCAACTTACAGTGTCAGGGCCAATGAGGGGGTTGACATAGAGTGTGTCAGGGTACGCTGGATTCTTCACACTAGTTGAAGCCCAAAGTGCTCGCTGTTTCTTTGCTCCTCGCTTTTCCAGTGCTTCCCACCGAGGACCTGAAAACTTCTCTTGGTACAGCTTGAAGGCAAGAGCTGCCTGTGCATTGGCTGCCTGGCAACCACACACCAAAATGTGGAGAAGTCATGGTACACCAGCCAAATGATCCATCACAAGGTGGAAATAAGTCCATCCTGATGAGCAATAGCTCTGGCAATGAACTCACAAGTACAGGCATTAGGCAATCAAGTGAAAAGAACACACAGTTGCAACAATTACTATGGTCATAGCAGAGTCAAGGTGTGGAAGCACCCAAGGCATATGCAATGCGACTTTCACAACATCTACTCAAATGTAGACACTAAATGAGGGAAGAGCCTCCTCTTGTGACAACTCTAGAAACTCTGTAGAAGGCTCGTACAAGCTCTGCAATACAAACTGGAGAGAAGTTTGGAGGCACAAAAAATAACAACAGCAGTTGTACACTAATAAGAAGACAGTAGCATGCTCAGAGAAACCTGAAACACATGCAGAAATACTTTTCACATTCAGGTAAGAGTTATCTCATACCTAGATTGTACTGATGCAATAGTAGAACTGATTAAAAGTTTCAAAATCTTTCAAGTTGTATAGGCCAAGCTAAAGTACCTTGCCACGAAGCTGTAGTGCCTCCTCAGTGCCAATTGCATCAAGCCTCTTGTCAACATAAGTGTCCACACGACTCACAAAGAAGGATGCAACACTTGAAATTTTGGAGAGATCTCCTTGGACTGCCTCTAGTCCATCCAGGTATGCGTCAATCACAGCCTCATACCTTGCTAGAGAGAAAATAAGCTGCACAATGTAACAACCAGATAATAAATCATATGGAAAACCTTGATCAGGTTCATTAAGAAGCTATTCATTGACCTTCCTTCACAATCCTTTTCCTCTGATTGCATGTGAATGTTTCTAAAAGTCCATGTCCATGTCTGTATACTTTCATTGAAGAAAAAAAGGACAGCAGCAAAGGAGATTCAAATATTACTGAATCATGAAACGTTGTGACAAGTGACAGAGAGATCAGTACTTACAGTGACATTCACACTGATTGATGAGGCAATGACCTGCTTAATCGATTCAATACACTCAAGTGTTGCTGGAATCTTGATAAGCACATTTGGCCGGTTCACAACATTGTGCAGATACTTTGCAGACTCAATTGTCTGTTGAGTTTCATTTGCCAAGAGAGGTGAGACTTCAAGAGAGATATAGCCATCTCCCCCATTGCTTTCATTGTAGAGAGGTTGGAACAAATCACAGGCCTCCTGAATATCTTGCACTACCAAGGCCCAGTAGGCATCTTCAACTGACTTACCCTCCCTGATAAGTTGTCTGCACTCCCAACAGGTGTGAGAAACTGTTCACTTAATACTCAAAGCAACTATCCCATGGGGAGAACATATGATCTTTTTCATCTGGTATGATAAAAGTCAAGCGTGATCTCTTCTAGAGTAGGGCCTTCACATGCCTGTTTCTATCCAAGACTTCCTCCTTCACATGAATAGAGGAGGAAGTCTTGGATAGAAACAGGTATGTACAAATTTTACTAGTGCCTTAATGTGTGACCATGGGCTGGCCAGAAATTGAAACCTTAATATCTTCTGGTCTTTAGAAGCCCACAAGAAGAAAAATATCTCTCATATGAATTGAGAAATCTCCATTCTCACAATTAAGAAAAGGCAAAGCAAGGTTAACACTTCTTCAACCACCCACAGAGAATTCCAAAGAAGGAAAGGCAAAACAGAGAACAAAGGACCAAGAAACAAAAACAACAAGAAAAGTACCTGAACTGGTCATCATATGCATTTGACCCTGCTATAGCTTTCTCAAATATCTGCAAGAGAAAGATCCACACTCTGATAAGTTTTTCTGTCAACCTTAAATGTCATAGAATGCTGTTGTGTAGGAAACCAAACAACAGATGGTCATTGAGCAATACAAGGACCCAGAACACACTGGCATTGTGGACACCACAATACTGTATGAAAACAAATTTGTAATGTGATCAGAAAGATTTCCTGACAGGTAGGCTACAAAAGCTCATTAAGACTTAGTTCTGGTTGTAAGCATTACTCAACCACTAATAAACACATTCACCCAGTACCAACCAAAGGAGTCAAGGACATATGTGACACACAACTTTGGGGTGACAAAGTTTCATTCACTCTTGCAAGTATGTAACATCAAAGCAACAGCAGGAAGCCAGGTAAGGAGTTATGCTTGAGACGAAGATTTCTAGTTAACTGTTACATACCGTAGGATTGCTTGTCACACCACGAACACCACTCTTAATCAGGGGTTCCAAAATGGTCACTGGTCTTCGGAGGTTGTCATACCAAGGGCTCTGTTTCTGCTGCTCATAAAGATCATGCAAAAGTGTTCTCTTTTCGGTCTTTGATGGCACAACAGCACATCGCCATCTACACATATCAACAAAGAAACATTGAGGGAGAAAGCTAATTTCAATCATGCATTTTCCTACATGAGCAGGGATTGAGAGCCAGTGTTGAATAGAACAAATGAACTGGACACAGCTCATACATTGAGTACTTTAATTAGAAGGATGTCTTATGTCTGAAGCTGCAGGTGAAACAAATATCCCAGTGTTCCTAGACCTATTGCAGGTTGAGTTTGCTCACCCATGTCTCATATTGAAGTGCAAGCTGCAAGTGCAAGTACTTTTAGATCAAGGACACAGGATGCCAACACAGAAACATTGTACAGGGGTAGTTTTGTTTCCTCTACAACTGCCCAAGTCATGTAAACTCTGCATGATCTCTCTTCTTCTCACATCACACACATCATGTGCTTGATCTTAATCCACATATGATACTTGATAACAACACTAGGGCAACCACTTCAGAACTTACTTCACACTCCTGGATGCAACAGAATTTGAGGGAGGTGCTGACTTGATGGCCATGAAAGACAGTCCCTGTAGTCTTGCAAACTCTCCAGAAGTGAAAGCTGCTCCATTCGAGTGATCATCAACACGGGAGGCAAAGCTCCCTCCAACAATCGGAGACTGCCACAAAGTCTGTAGACTGGTGGCCATGGCTGCCAAAAGAACAAAGGATAACTTGAGAAAGACAGACCTAATATACTTCATGTACTAACTGGAAAATTTCCTACTTCTTCTCAATACTTGAGCTCCCAGCCGATACAGATTTAGCTTCCAGAAGAAGTCCGCCTTGAGCCAGCGGCCACACAGCAGATCTATCTACATTTTCTCAAGGGCTTCTATTGCTCTAGCTACAATACAATGACATAGTAGAAATATTCCAATAGTGATAATGAAGCAAAAAAATTACCTGCAACGAGAGCCGTGATTCCGTGCAAAAAAAGCCGCAAATTTCCTCTAAAAACCTGCGATCAATCGCGTTAGGATCGAAAGACAATATGATTTTGAAGCATTTCTAAGAGGGAAAAACAACTCAGTATGCTACCCGCACTAAGCCTTCATGTGTTCACATAAAATAAATGAAAAGAAAAGAAAAGGAAAAAAAACAACAACAATGATCTATCTAAAGCAGCTGTTAACAAGAAACTGCAAGACGATGCTTCAACCACGTAGATCGAGCGATTCTCCACATCGATGACCACTAGAAACAGCACGAAGACTACCGTTCACTGCGGTTTTCCTTCCTCATCCTCAAATCCAAACCTACAAAAACAACTAATACAACAGAGCGATTCTACGCATCCATCGTCCCTAGTAACAGCACAAAAACTAGTACCGTTCACGACAGTTTTCCTTCCTCATCCTCAAAATCCAAAACAACAAAATAACGAATACTTACCTTGAGATCGGCCGGTGTAGTGAGCCTTCCTTCCAAAGGCGTCTGTCTGTCTTGTCTTGTCTGCCTGTCAGTCAGTCAGTCTGTCCGCCTGTCTGTCTGTCTGTCTGTGCACGATAATTCCTCGCGCTTCTCTGTTTTGCTTCCAAAAAGATTACAAATACAATACAGACAAAGATCTGGACAAGAACTCAAGATTTCTTCGCGGAATCTCGAAGAAGCCGAGTACGAAATAACCGATCACTGAGAGACGAAGAAGACACAACCACAGTGGAAGTAGTAGGAGTAGTACGTCGTGACAACGTTTGATGCGCGACCTGAGCAAAACGGAAGGGAGACGCGCAAGTTCCTGCGCAAACAGTAGGATCGTCTTTTTGTTTTGTTTTTTGTTTTTTTTCCTCCTCCCCCGCCCCGCAGGTTTCTATTTTGATTGTTTTGAGGGTTTGCGACGCGGCGGCACGGCCGGGCGTTGGTGTAACCATCCAAATTTTTTTGACAAAATTAGATCAAATTAGGGTCTAATTTTGCAGATGTTGGGACGGCTTTGTCTCTCCCTAGGATAATAAGAAACTTGACCACATCTAATTTCACAAAAAAAAAGTGTGAATAGAAAATTTTCACATTTCTGTTGAATTATTTATTTATTTTGAAATTTTCATTTCAACAATTTGAATTTTGAAGATTCAATTGTTTTCAATTTTTTTTGTTTTTTAAAAACAAATTCAACTTTTTTGAAAATAATATAATTTAGTGTTGTAGCTGCCAAGGTACCTAATATGTAGAGAGTGTTGAATAGGCTTGTGTGTAGGTGTACAAAATAAATGTTATGGCCAATGAAATTGCTGGATTTGGTGGTCTGAATTTATTTATTTATTTAGTTATCTCGAGTTAAATTTAAGCTTGAAGAGTTTTCTTTCAGGCCAATGGGATTGCTGGATTTGATGCTTTGAATTCCTTTTCATAGTTATATTGTCAGAATTAACAATTCAATGTGTAATTAGCTGTTTACAGACAGGGTTCTTGCACATTACTTGTGCACTTTGTTAAATAAAAAATTGAGAATTTATCTTAGGAATAATATTTGGTCTATGTTTTGAATTATTTTTGGGAATTTTTCTTAGGGATTTATTTTGGATTAAGTCTCATAGGATATGAAAAAATTCATACTCATTAAACTACCTTACCCTAAGGTCAGTTTCGTCATTAAATAATCCTCAAAATAGTGAAATGAAATTTTGTGAAAATATGAAGTTGACATGTTAAAAATCGTCATAATTACCATAGGCTACACTCTAAATAATTTCCCTACTCATATCACAATATTAGAGTAGATGATGGAAAAACATATAATTTCAAAATTAAAGAACAAATTCAATTTTTAAAAATAAATATTTATTTGTTTTGTCAATGTGGAAACTAACCCTTCTAAAAATTGTTGATTTTTGGAGAAATTTATTGTTTGAAATGTCAAAATTTGGAGCTCCCATCATCACAAGGTGTGAAAATCTAAATTGAAACCATTGCAATGCCTTTTGACATGCCAATTGTAAGCTTTGAACACAAGCAAATGGCATTGGCCATACTCTAGATATAGAGTACAAAGCTCTTTCTCAAGCACTTCAATTTTAAGAAAAATAGTGTGCTTATATAGGGCATGTGTCTAGTGTGTGAGGGGAGGAGGTCATGTGTTGGTTCAAAATGGTGATCAAGGAGCATAACAAAGGATGCAAGCATGTCAAGAATGCTTTTGAGTGGTAGAAGTAGTTTTTCTAAAGAGAATTGCAAGAAAGATAAGATGCCAATCTTTTTGAAAAATAGTATAATATATGCCAAAATGCATTTTGATAAATAAATTAATATTCAACACCTTAGTGCCAAATCCATTCATGTACAACTGTATTAAATTGAGAAATTAATTAATTGAGAAATACTATATCTTTCATTCATTATGGATGAGGAACACATTTGTCGCACAAATGAAAGTTAATTTCATATACCACTCTACACCTGTTGGATTTTAGGGTGAAGATGTCAAATATAATTGTTAAGTTTTAAGGTGAAAATGTCAAAATGATTTAATAATTTCAACGACTATATGAATGCACTTTTAGTATATTAATGGAATCGTTGTTAATCTAATAAGCATACAAATCTTATCTTAATGATGGATGTTAGATTAAGCTTAGAAGAAAGGGAGTAAAATGATGATCATCCATCAACTTCATGCATCAATTTCACGCATAAAGAAATATTAAAGAAATATAAATCCTCTGTTTTTTTTTTGGGTTCATTAAGATTGTGTGATGAATCTTGTAATCCAATAATAATTCATAGAATTAATTAAATAGGTAGTGTTTCCATATGTGGATGTTTTGTAACAGCTTAGATAAAAATTTCTGCCCAATGATATGGGCACCAGCAACCTTCCATATTATTGTCTGATGTTTTGCACAACATGAAATAATTTATTGTCAATTTTTGGCCAATAAATTAACTTATGTGTGCAGAATTGCACATGTCCAATTTGCACTTCATGGGGAAATAGGGCAAAGTGCAAGGGAGGGGAAAAAAAAAGAAAAAAAAAAAAACTGAAATTATTGGACCTTGGAACTGAAATTGGGTAACTAAATAATTTTGTGAATGCATGCAAAAAGTCGGCCTACAAAAAGTATTATTCCTTGAAAGCCCATCAAACTTGTAAGCCTGATGTCAGTAGGAGATGTGGTTGATGTCATCATGAAACCAAATCAAACGTGGAATACTTTTGGCACACTGCCCCAGTACACTCGCACAATGCGAATCTCAACTGGGAGAAAAACAAGCAACTCCTCCCATACGGTATCATATGGCTTTGCCCTTTAAATGATATCCATGAGGATGATAAATATTCAACAAACTAAATTGGAAACACATGGTTTAGCATGGTGAAGCCGAAGTGAACTCATGCCCAAAATGTTTCCATAATGGACTCCCCATTACCCTAGAACGTACTGATACCAAACTTTGGCCCGTTTCTAAGTGCATCACAATGTGAGAGCCAACAAATGAATCAGGTTGAAGCCAAAATGGATTCAAACTAAGCAAAAAACTAAACTTAAACTAAGCAATAAAAACTAAACTTGAACTAATCAAATTGCCTGTTCAAAGTCTAATCATTTCTCTCTAGGGTTAAGAAACTCCTCTTCCATGGTGATCCATTTGCACAATTTGCATCCCATGCATGGATCATGGAAAAGTTGCCATTCTTCTCAATTTCCTGTAGGAGCAGTTGACATTAAATAGAGAAAATCACACTTGGATCATTAGCACCCAATGGAAGTGTGGGGAATTGGATGAATTGTTAATCTAATGAAAGGGATTGACACAATATTTTGAAGGAGTTATTACAACGCCAATGGATCCCCAATGTGTAAAAGAACTCTCAGAAATTACCTTAGTAATAATGGATTTGGAGCGGGCCTTACATCTGTGGATATTCCTCCTAGAAAAGAGGGAGGATCTTATGCCTACTCTTTATGCGTGGGAGGGATTAAGTAGGCATAAGATCCCTTAAAACCGTCCCCATGAATGATGAATGGTTATTAAAAAAAGGTAATTAATTTGTTCTTTGCACAAAAGCACTAACAACCTTTGGAAAAATCTCTCAAGGCTATCGGGTGTGACTAAATGTGACACCACCCTTTTATTTTAAAAAAGAACATATAGACACCTATACGTAAGAACTTAAGTACCTAGTAAGATGCTGGATGGCCCTATAAAATAAAGGCCACTTTTGAGGCTTTAAACAAGCAATATTGGGGCTCCACAATTGTACTTACCTTCTGGGCTGACCTTATTCCAAATATCTTACCCCTTTTGGAAGCAACTCACAATACTTTTCAAAAGCAGCCCTTGTGAGGCTTGGAGCTAACTTGGACCTAACCCCACTAAAGGAACAAATGGTAAGGGGCCCACACCCAAGGCGGTTCCTCAATGTAATGGAAGCCACAGAGTAGTAGTAGGGCCCTTGCGGATCCTTAACATCAAGAACATGGAAACAATACAAAAGAGTGGTCCCTTACGTTCAAGACCGCAGGACCCATTTCGAGGTCCCCAAATAATATCAGAGATACAGGACCTCGACTTCTCTCATCTCAGTTTCCGGATCACGAGATCTCAAAGACAACTGGGGGAATGCTATAGGAATTTTTGGGATCTGATTTGGGATCTACGTTTGGGACCTGGGAAAAGAAATGGGACCTGGCCCATGGGGGTCCTTATCATCAAGAACATGGGAAAAATGGAAAAGAGTGGTCCCTTGCGTTCAGGACCTCAGGACCCATTTCGAGGTCCTCGAATAAGAATATCACAGATATAGGACCTCAATTTCTCTCATCCAAGTTTCCAGATCTCATTACGAGACCTTGAACACAACTGGAATGTTGCTGCAAATTTTGGGATCTAATTTGGGATCTTCGTTTGGGACGTAATTTGGGACAGCAATACGAAAACGATGCCTAATAAGCCATGGCGGAAGACGCAGTTCCAGGAATGCAATAGGAATTTTTGGGACCTAATTTGGGATCTGAGTTTGGGACCTGGAAAGCGCGAGCCGAAAGAAGATCAGCTAAGACGCAGTTGTAGGAATGCAATCCGAATTTTTTGGACCTATTTTGGGATCTCATTTCGAGACCTGGAAAGCGCGAGCAGAAAGAAGATCAGCTATGGCGGCCATGGCGGAAGATGCACTTGTCGCCGATCGCTGCCGAGAAACAGAAGGGACGGAGACTTCGGGCTCGAGATTTTTTTCTTTCTTCCTGCAAATTTTTTTGTTGCTTGCGCAGAAATCATGTCGCTGTCGCTGGTGTGTACCCATCGGGCATCGTTTTCGTATTGCTGCCCCAGCGATGGATTCAGAATAGACCAGACACAGCGCAGGAGAACTGCCGAAATGTCGCAGGGGCATACCCGGGGAAGAAGAAGGATCGATTCTCCTTGTGGAGGACAGACGAAGAAGGCTTCGGGACGATTAGGGTTTTTGAAGTTCATATCGGGAATTGAGCTTGGGGAGAGCAGCAGCAAGAAGCCACAACAACAACAAAGGTTCGGGAAGAACTTGTTGCAATGCAGGGCGCAGAAGACGTACACTGTGGAGATAGAGCACGAGGGAGAGAACCACAGGTTGGAGGTAGCAGAAGATGAGACCATTCTTTCGGTAGCTCTGGAGGCGGGTTTGGATGTGCCGTATGATTGTCAGCTGGGTGTATGCATGACATGCCCTGCCAAGCTCGAGCAAGGAGAGGTGAACCAGAAGGAAGGAATGCTGAGCGAAGACGTGATTGAGAAAGGGTACGCTCTCATGTGTGTCTCTTACCCTCTCTCAGACTGCAAGATACGCTCAATTCCAGAAGATGAACTCCTCTCCTTACAGCTTGTTACAGCCAATGACTAGATTAGAGCACACCAGTAACGAGAGAAGAGAAGAGAAGAGAGTTTCCTTAGGTTTTCCTGTAACCCTAGTAGGCGTGTTGCCGCGAAACCCTCAAGGGGAGGAACGGACCAGAAGAGAGGAAAAGAGAAAAAAAAGTTGAGTGCCTCTAGGGCAGAAGCTTGACGACGAAGCTCATTTGTTGAGCAGATAGACTTGGATAGAAACGTGCATGGAAGAGAGGAAGGCAAAGTGCATGATAGTAGATACTCAGGAGAAGCGGCTGCTAACGTTAGAAACCTTCACGAGCAGGAACTGTAATTCCAATCCCATCAGAACTCAATTTCAAGCTGCTCTATTTCATCTTCCTGTTTTGCATAGCATATTTGTATGAGGTTGTTTTTTGCAGCTTGGAAACCCCAATGGTGTGGAATGGTTGAATGAACCCTAATCCTTCCAGAAAACAATGTCACATCAGAGAAGGACACAAAGAGAGAGAGAGCCTGTATGTAGCAAGTGCTCTTCTTCTATTAATGGCATACACGCAGACTGCAATGAACTGTCTTGAGTGGTGGTTAAAGAAGTGGGGTTGTTGGATTGCAAAAGAGCAAGAGACAGCAATGGAGATTAGCTGTAGTGCTTGGGTTTTTGGAGATTGATGACAAGAGTTGCAGTCAAGCTGAATGTGTCATTGCCCCCCAAAGACATGATGCGATTTTTGCCAACAGTCACATTGAAGATATGCTTACATGAGTATATGTTGTGTTGTGTACTTTCATGTATGCAGTATAGGCCATGCACATTTCCCTTACTGTCAGCAATGTTTTGTAACATGAGCATTTCCCAGAGTAGGAACTTGCACATGGAAACACAAATTTCATTGCAGAACAGAGAAAGAAAAGAGAAAAAGGATTCATGTAGCCACATTTAGCTTACTGTCAGCGATGTTTTGCAATATGAGCATTTCCAGAGTTGAAGGTTGCACATGAAAACATGAATTTCATTGCAGAAGAGAGGAAGAAGAGAAGAGAAACAACATTTCACAAGCCCAGATCATTCCCATCCTGATATGCCTGGAACAAAAACTGGTCTTTTGTGCTTCTGAGAAAGACTCTAAGCCACTCAGACAGACAGACAGACAGAGACCTGATGAAAGAATTGCAAGTTTTGTCAGTTCATGAAAAGGAGTGAAAACAACATCGGAGGCTACAACATGTTGGTTGTTTTCAACAACCCAAATGTTGGAATGAAATTTTAGACATCAATGCACATTATAGCATGGTTGACGCATTTGAACAAGCATTGCAATGACTTTTTTATAAAAAAATTTGGGTTTTTTTGGGAGGTTTGAAATTGGTGATGTGGGTTATTCCCAATTGCTTGTGGAAGATAACTAGTAATTGCAAATAATGAGTTACTAAAGTCTAATTTGGAACTCTAAACTCCAATAATGAAATGTAACTTTTTGCAACTGAACATCATCCAAAATTAAATAGATGGGTTCAAAACAAGATTACATGCACTCAAACCAATATCAACAACATTCACATTTTGCTCATACCCAGGTTCACAAATCTTAATTTCTTTCCAATGTCATGAGCTCCATGAAAATTGTTGAATCATATCTTCCCATCCAATTCATCTTTCATCAAATTTATAATTTCATGTTGATATACAACACTGAAAGTACTAGAAATGCATAGAACCACAAAATAGTCCTACGAGTCTTACATCGTCAAAAGTTCACACATTTGGTTTCAATGTATCCCATGAACATAAATTATAATTGAATAACTAATTTAATTGATTCCTTTAATACTCATGTACAATCAATCTACAAATGTTGTAATAAATGAACTTAATGAATTAAGTCAAACACTTTGGTTCATTTACAAAATAAAATTTATGATTAATAGTTTTCATCTAGGTGATGAAGACACACTATAGTGTACACAGTTTTAAGCAAAACTAGAATTACATATGATATCAAAAGTAGTAACACATAAGATTTCACTCATTTTGAATATTTCAATAAATCACATATAAATGATCTAAGCTTCAAAAATAAAACAAATTATAAGAACCATGAACATGCAATTGATTCATCGTTGTGCCTTTACATAAGTGTACACTATTAATTTTATAGTTGTTAAAAAACCCTTATTCAAGGCAACAATTTATCATTTTTAATTTATTTAAAAATTTCACTTTATTCTTCTCAAATGATTAAAAATACACTTAGTCCAAATACATCTTCAATGCAAAACCATTTTACAACTTAAAAAATCATAAAGATCAACATTATCAGAACATAATGTACTAATGAACATTTTAAAACCACTTAATGTAAACTCCATGACTTTAAAAAAAATTGAAAATTTTGATGAAAAAGATTATTTCTTATGGTTATCTTTTGTATGTGTAAATTTTCATGAACAAGTTATCATTAAAACTATATTTTTACTCCTTTTGTTGCAATTATTGTTAGAAAAAAAAATTAGCTAAATGCAATTAATAGGAATACAGAAAACAACTGAACAATAGAATAACTGAAACTAAAATCTAGAAGCTAACCAAGCTTAAACTACCAAATATTGTGAATAGTTGAGATTATGATAATTATAAGCAAAAATCGATAGTTGGAAGTAGTTGCAATTAACCACAAATAGTATATAAAGACAAGATTAAAAGACAAAAGGGCTCTAAATATTTTGCACCTTCCTTACCCTGCTGTGTGATCTTGCAACAAAAAGTCCCATGAAATTAGTATATCGCTAGTTTCAAGATCTGACATGAAAAACCAGAAACCCTTCAAAATCTTCCCTTCTCTTCCCAGGTTGCTTGCAGCTGGCTTCCTCCGACTATCTTTCTCTTCCAGAAAAAAAAGCAAAAGAACCGCCATACTTCTCCTAAACACTCTTGTTTGTATTCTTCTTCTTCGTCTTTCTTCCGTTTCGTTCCAGCGCTTCCGCATGCAGTGACCAACTGGAACTAGCAATTCCAGCACACAGTGGAAGGGCCCCTTCCCTGTTCCATCCTGGAAAAGATCTAATTCGAACGATATTACACGGGTTCAACGCGTAACACCCTGATACCACACGACAACGAGACGATTCCGTAAAGAACGGGGTTGATAGCCAATTGTTCCGGTAGTAATCTGCCGTTCGGTAACGAATTGCGTGGCGTAATCCTCGGCATTGGAGCTCCGTCTGTGCGGTGCTCTTTTCTATCTTCTCTTCCTCGCTTTCTCTGTATCCTGTGATCCTGGTTCCGCGTACATCTTTCTTCTGTGTGCAGGTTTTTGCCGTGTTGAGATTTCCATCGGCACTTTGTTGCCGTCGCTGCAAGCGAGTTTCTGCGTCCAGGTGAGTCCGACACTCTTGTTGTTTTCGTTTTTTTGTTCGTTCCAATTTTCGTCGTCTAATTTTGCTTCTGTCAAGTCAAACTTCCTTCGGCATTTTGGTTGTTTTATTCAGTGATTCGCTTTGCCTTTTCTCTTTCTTGCCGTTCTTGGTTGATGCAGAAAGTTGATATTATAAAGCTTTTGCTGCTGTTTTGTTTTTCATCTCCAGTCTCTGTAGGAGGAGCATAGAAGAAGAGATTGTTGTTAGTATTTTCCCCCTTCCACTTCGTTGGATTTTTCTAGACTCCAACCTTGGTTTTGGCGATTTGTCCAGATGCAGTCGCTTTTCCCTGTTTTTTCGTGTACAGAGCTCTGATCAATGTTGTTCAGCTCTTGTTTTTTTCTAAGAATAGGTGAGCCCTGCTTTCTTCTGGTGTTTGAATGTGCCAGACAAGACTATTTTGCATCTCACAGCAGGGATTTCAGTTCTTGGCAAGGTTAGAGGGCGGGGGACAAGATGCCGGCTCCTATTGTGGACGATGAGTACAAGAAGAGCATAGAGAAGGCACGCCGCAGTCTTCGAGCTTTTATTGCTGAGAAGAATTGTGCTCCAATCATGCTGCGCCTTGCGTAATGCCCTTTTATCATATTCTGAATCACATTTTCCTTGTGTGCTGTCTGTTTCTTGGCCTCTGTTATAGAATTAGTAGCAAGTATCGAAGATGGGAGGACTTATGGAAGGAAGCTGAAGAGAAATAATTCTTATTAGATGTACATTTGGCTGTTTTTTTATCCAAGATTGTGTTTCTTTTGGTGGCTGCAACATTTGTATTGGCAATGAAATGCTGCTACAGTCATCTGTCCACTTCAGATGGATCCAATTGCAAAAAAATCCAATTGTTGAATTCTTGCTTGAGAACCATTTAATTTGGAGGTTATATTTCCACTGGCAGATGGCATGATGCGGGCACTTATGATGTAAATACGAAAACAGGAGGTCCAAATGGCTCAATTCGAGCTGAGCGTGAATACAGCCATGGTGCTAATGCTGGCCTTAAAATTGCTATTGATTTCTGTGGTATGTACCGACTACTACCTTCTTCCCAGTCACAGTGTCTGTTCCTCAAGAAGTTTGGTGACGTGAAAGTAATAATCAACCTCTTAAGGTACTTTGTGTTCCACTCTTTTGTTAGGTCATCATAGACATAGTGAGGCAGAGGAATGCTAGTGAACCATGACTTAGGATAGTCATGGTTAGCAGGTTCCTGGAAAACTCAGTGAGTGACAACTTGGGACTGGGTAAGTTTTCTTGCAATCCCTTTGCCAGCATGTCAGTACGTCTGCAGTTATTTTTAATCCACTTTGGAATCTTGCAAGATGTTTTGTTCAAGTTAAGCTCCTTGATAACTTACTTTCTGGTAGGATTGAAACCTATGACTTGCCTGAGTTCAGATTTCATTTTCTTCATCTGATGCCAGAAGAACTGCACATTCTGTTTGCAGAGGGAATCAAAGCCAAGTACCCAGTCATCACATATGCAGATCTTTACCAGGTAAAATCCATTCTGATACAGATTCCAACTCTTCCAGATGATTTTCCACTTTTAGAGTGAGTACATTCCAGGACTGAGTTGTCATAAAATTCTTGGCATTTCTATCGTGAATGTCACGAAGTTATTGGCTTCCGAGGTAACGTTTTGTAACTGTATAGTGAATTTTTTGAGACCATAGATTCTCAAACCTCACTCTGGTTCAGCACTCTGTCATGCACAGCTAGCAGGTGTGGTGGCTGTTGAGGTGACTGGAGGTCCAAGTATTGAGTTTGTACCAGGCCGCAAGGTTGTGTATCTTGCTTCTCTTCCATTTTATGAGGGTTTCCTCAGTTTGTGATCTAGTATTATGAAGGCTATACGAACACATTCTGGATTTCTTTGGTTTCCTGAAGATGTTGAAAGAGCATCTCTTGGTAGTAACGCATGTTTCTTTTGCTCATGGAGTTCAGGATTCTCTTGCATCACCACCTGAGGGACGATTGCCAGATGCTAAGAAAGGTATGCTGTGATTTACGTCTCCCTTTTGCTAGTTTTAGAGTCATTAGGATTTGATCTCATGTCAATGTGTAGAGGATCTGTTGGTGGCAGTAGGTACTCTGGTTTTTGCTTACAGTTTAGATGTGTGGGGTGTTCTGTGATGTAGGGGCACCACATCTGAAGGATATTTTCTACAGAATGGGCTTGTCTGACAAGGACATTGTTGCACTTTCTGGAGCACATACCTTGGTGAGCATCCCACCCATGCTGTGCAATCTAGTCCATAGAGTCTTATAAGCTTGGTGCTATGCTCCTGTTGCTGGATCAGAATTCAGGGTATCTGAGGTCAAGTTTGGTACTGTTGCTCTCAGGGAAGGGCACATAAGGATCGATCTGGCTTTGAGGGTGCATGGACTGCAAATCCTCTCAAGTTTGACAACTCCTACTTTCAGTAAGTCTTGTCTCTGCTTGGTCTCTGAAGATGCTCTATCCAGACTTGCTGGCAACTTTTTGGCAACCATGCTTTTGAAGAGCCAAGTCATAGGAATATAGTAGTTTGTAGTACTGTACATCTTGATGTTGAAGGTTAACGAACATGCATGAAACTGTTGCTGTTGTTCAAACTGCACAGTGTTTCCTCTTTTTTTGGGGGGGGGGTCCATTTCTTTCTTTGCAATTTTATTTTTCCTGTTTGCTGATATTTTGTCAGATCTGAAATCTCTATACCCTTATTCCCAGGCCATTTCTGAATTCTACTCAGGTTGCCTTAAATCTGAAGTGCAGAAGTTCTCAATTTGTGTTTGTGCACATGTGTATGTATAATGGGCGCTCTAGACAGGTTTGCATAGTGTATGAAGAGTGGAGGAATGAATCGTTGGGATTTGTCCTCAGTGTCTCATATGTTGTTAGAAATGTCCAGTGCGTTACTAGAGGGGTACTAGAGGAGTGCTAATCATTTGTGTGGTCTTTGATCAGAGAGCTGTTGAAAGGTGAGTCAGAGGGGCAACTGCTGTTGCCATCAGACAAGGCACTACTGGAAGACCACTCTTTCCGTCCATTTGTGGAACTCTATGCGAAGGTCCGGTTTCTTCTCTCATACCAACCAACTATTCGCCACATTGAGAAAAAAGAAGAATTGTATTGTCTTTCTTTTTGGCTATATCTCTTAAGTGCTAGCCCAACATTATAACTGAGTGTTCCTGTTGCTTCTGGAAATGTGACAGAAACTCAAAATGCAGATTTGTATTAACAGTTTGCCCAGATTCTGGGTTGATTAGTCTATAATTATTTACACCCACTGTTGGGAGCTCATGAAGTCAGCGGATAGTCATTGCTAATTGTGATGAATGAGATGGTCTGAAACTTTGTGAGTGACTCTCATAAGGTTATGACTGCACTTGTTGGGATATTGCCTTCAAATGGTTGTTGTGGAGATTTCTCTGCAATTTCATAGGTATGTCTCTCTGTTTGGCATATGCAAGGTGGGTCTGAGATATGGATATGAAGGTAGAAATCTATTAAATTACAGGTTCAACAACAGGTAGCCATGTAGGTCCTATGTATGTAAATCATCAGATTTTGTATTCCCCATTCCTTCTCTTGACATTTGACCTTTGAATCCAAACATTTTTCCTGAACCCACAACTTCCTTTTCTCCCTTATGCTTTTAGCCCCACAGTGGCCTCCCTTCTTCTGTCCATTTAATGTGCTGAATTCAAAGAGTCAAAGCCCTGAATTGAATGACAGTGTTTTAAGGTGCTGTTCTTTGCTTTGAGCTGGAATGTTGTTGATTCTCTGTTTTGCCCAACACCCGAAAGAAAGATCAACTTGAATAAGTCAAACTCCAGTTTGTGTTTAGGACTCTCCTGCGTGTCAATGAAGATCCATCTATTGATGTTGGGATTCCAATTCTCTGCAGGATGAAGAGAAATTTTTCTCTGATTATGCTGAGTCCCACAAGAAGCTATCTGAACTTGGCTGCAAGGCAACGTCACCAGCATTTGCAGCTGAGTCTGCAAGTAGCAAGTCAGCTATTGAGGCTTACCAAGGCACATCAGCCCTTCTGGGACAAGCCACAGTGGGAGTGGTTGTTGCAGGTCTAGTAGTAGCACTCAGCTACCTTTATGAGACCAAGCGCAAAATCATCAAGTAGGACAGACAAATCAGCAAAGAAGACAGGAATTTCAAGACTTGCACATAGATGATATGGTATCTGGAAACCCGTATGCAGCAAGAAGAAATCTGAGGCAATCAAATACTGCATATTCATCTGGTGGGGCCAGCTACTGTGTCATGGGGCTTGAAAGTTTCGGTTATTCCCAGTCAACTATGGTTTCTTCCAATTTGTAATCTTTGTTTGCTTTTGGAAAACTGAATGTTTATGCACATGAATACACACCAGTTAGGTGATTGTCCCTTGTACTTGAGAGTATTCTGCCATTGTGCCTATGAAAACATAACTGTAAAGAGGTTCGGGTACTTACAAGCTTCTGGAAAGGTTGGCTGTTTTAGTTCATGGTTACAAACAACACAGCATGGGGTTTAGTTTTACAGATGGTTGCAATGTTGTCAGACTACATGAAAGGGCCTTTCTGTTGATAGCAATCCTGAAAATTCTGAAACTCAAAATGATATTTGGTGCATCTTATTCAGTGTAACACCAAAAGCCCTCACCCTACCGGCTTGACACATTCCTAGGTGCAACAACCTTCCACGCTCATTCCATGGTTTGTAAATGGCATTTTGAAAGTGATTCTCATGTCCAAAAGCCACCATTTGTATTACTACATACCACATAAGCTAATTTTCCTTTGGTATTTGGAGTCTTATCCGTAGTTTCAATCTTGTTGTCAACACCACCACCACCACCACCTCTGTTGTTCCATGTCTTAAAGCAGTTTTACCAGGAGCCACATAATGGGCTATAAATTAGAAATTATGTGAAGTTCAGGCTTTAAATAGTGTGAAATTGAGTTTGGACTTGTAAATATATGATGAGGTATAGTGTTCTCCAAAGAAGGTGTGTCAACAATTATGATTTACTTTGATTGTCTATAAGGTTGTTATAGAGCTCTAGGACGGGGTTAGGGAGTGCACTCAACACTTTCAAGTCTTATGTAACACATTATATTGTAGCGGTTATCTTATACCTTGTGGCAAGTCTTTGAGGACACATCATTTGATATTAATTATAGTTATAACAAGTTGCTGTGCACTACCAGTGATGTTCAACTTTCTTTTTCTTATCATGTTCTTGGTTTTTAATATCTCGTTATTATTTATATCAATTTTAAATTTAATTTAAATTGTGTTAAGCATTATATCCATGGTGGGTAAGGCAAAAGAAGGAGATAGTTATTAACAAAAAGTGAGGTAATTATTAAGAAAAGAATGAGATAGTTAAGTTTGAAAATGAAATAATTTTTTTTTCATATTCTTATTGGTGGGTAGGGGAAAGGAGTAAGATAATTATTAAGAAATGAAGTAGTTAAGTTGAGAAATAATTAAGTAGCTATGAGTTTTCTCTGAAATTGTCCAAGGATGACCATACAATAAATTCTACGAGCCTATGAAAGATTATGCAAAATCACCCATATATTACCTCCTCAAAATTTTGTCACTAGAATTAGTTCATATGGTGGCATTTAAATGATCTTCAATATGCATTCTTTTCAATAGACATTGGTGGAAGCCCACATCCCAACCCTTTTAACTCAATGTTACATAACATAATCTTGAGAACAAGGTCTCAATATTTGTTAAATTTAATACTAATTATTATAATCTTGATTGCAATAATCAATCTTGATAATGGCCACTAACATATTACCTTTGATCATGATGATGTGAATTCATCACATTGCAACAAATATAAACTATTTTATAGTGTGATGCCCGAGTTTAGTTTAACACTAACCTAGGTGTGAATGAAAATCAAAAATTCACAACTAACATTTTAGGTTAGTAGTGAGCTAACCTTAACATAGGTAATTATTTACTTTATGATGTTATCTAATTGTCAGGCTGCCTAACACTATAGGGCCTAAGCTCAGGTATGAATGATGCTTTATTTTTACCCCATTGGATGATTTTCATAGGGCTCTCATGCAAGAGACAACATCATGTGGGCAGTCATGCATTTAGTTTTGGAATGTACATTGAAAAAAACTTGCATATGATAAGGCATTGTTGAATTTCCTTCAACCCCAACCCCCTAACAGGTCTCAACATGTTCATAGGTGAAAGAGCTGATGTAAAAAAGAATATTGCCTAGCTTTTTTTTTCTCATTAGTTTCCTTCTACAAAGGTGTAGGGTAAAACCCCAAGATGAGGGCAATCCTGAAATGTGAGAGCCAGGACAAGACAATGGCCAAGCAATTTGGGAACATCTTCACCCATGGGTTTCATCTATTGTATAAAGCCATTGTAGAGGCGACAGATATCATAAACTTAAACATAGATCACAAGGTTTAAGAGAGGAGGGTTCCTATGCTTATTCCTTAAAAGTGGGAAGGATCTTTTACATAGTTATAAGGATTAAGAGCCGATAGCCAAGTCTAGCCCCGTTGTTTGGGAGCATTTTCATTAGCAAGCTTTACCCATTGTAAAGCATGAGGCAAAAGTTATCATGAAACTATACATACATAGGTTACAAGGTGTATGAGGAGAGGATTCTTGTGCTTACTCTTTAAGAGTGAAAGGGATCTTGTGCTTGTAAAGATCAAGATGCAATACAATCAAGTCTAGCCTCACAGAATGACTCTATGAGTGACTTTACCCATCATAAAGAACAAGGCAAAGCTTACCATGAGTAAAGGATAATATCTCTCCTCTTTTTCAAGAAAGGATATTCACAAATACAAGGTGCCATCCAAATACATGTGTGAAATTTCTCCAAGTACTTCACAACATAACAAAAGTGTTACAAATACTCCCATTAGAAAGAGAGAGACACCTAAAAAGTCACATTTAGACATTTAGAGTTGTTGGATTGATGCTTCCACCACCAACATTGTCATGAGATTTTTCACAGATATTATATACTAATATATGTCCATTGTCTACAATCTACAATGTCAATACATAGGAATATATGTAATACACATATGTATATATATTGATGTACATTTAAATACTTTCTTAGTGATCATTGCCCATTTATCTACATAAGAATATAGTATAGATAGGTATATGTGTGTGTAGGTATATTTGTTTATGTATATGTATTCAAATTTGAATACTTTCCTAATTAGGTAGGTACCGACCAATGTTTTGGGCACAAACCAAGTGATGAGAGAGAGAGAGAGAGAGAGAGAGAAAGAAGCCCTTGACACTCTCACCAAAGCCAAAGAAAAGAGCGTGAAAACGGCGAAAAAGCAAGTGCAAAAAGTCCAAACCATCCTCAAACAACACAAAGAGAAAACACACACACACACACACACTTTCACTTTCCATAGTACACATGCAAACAAACCATCGAAGGCTTCGTCGTCGTCCATCGTAGGAGTCGTAGTAGTAGTGATCCCATCTCTCTCTCAGCCTCGATCTCTCAAATCTCTCTCCCTCTCATAAATTTATCCAAGTTTGTGATTTGCCCCCTGTTTTTTTGTTTTCCTTCGTCTGTGGAGATTAGAAACAAGTGATTCCTTTCATACCCACCTGCACCCTTTTCTTTCAGACCCGTCGTCCCTGGTAGGTTTGCTTTTCCCTCTCCAGTTCTTTGTGATCGTATGTGTCTTTGTTGTGTCTGGTCTATTTATCTGCAATGGGTGTCGTCCTTCACCATGATTGTGTGTTGTGGGTATATGCTTGAATTGATAAATTTCTTTCTCTTCTTCTTCTTCTTCTTCCTCCTCATGCAAAGAATTTCTTGTCCCCCTTTTTTCCTCTCTCTCTCTCTTTGTCGTTCGGCAGGTGCGAGGATCGAAGCACAGACGGACAAACGGACATTTGGTTCTCATGCTATAACTCGTTTTTTTTTTGTGTGTTCTTGTTGCTTGCTTTCTTTTGGGGGAAAAAGAAAAGAGTTTAGAGGGTTTTTCTCTGAGGAACCTCTTCTCATTGTTAATTTCGCGGACTTTGTTTTGCATGCAATTCTCCTAAATTTCGGCCACCAACTTCATGTCATTTTTATGTTTTGTTTAGTGTTTTTTTCTTTTCCTTCGTTTTTTTGGCTCATGATGCTCTTGTGTAGCTTCTCTCATTCTCAGATTGCTCAGTTTGATGTTGTCAGAGAAGGTAATGTAATTCGGCAGGTATAAGGGAATCATGTCTCCGCAACTAGATGTATGATGGGTGCAGCAGCAGCGTGGGTATGTGAAGGAGTCATAGAATGGATATTGAGTTTTGTACCCACAAATTCCCTTGTGCAGCAGCAGCACTCTTCTTCCCAGCTCTCGCCATTCTTGGGTCCAAGAGTTTGGACAGCTTGTTTTGTGATGAATTACACCTGAATTGAGCAAACTGGTCTGAGAGTTTTTTTTGTAGGTGATCATAGTAGCAGAAGCTTTCAATGTCTCGTATTTTTCCAATGCTCTGGACAAATTGTGTTTTGTATGAAGGTTATTAATATGCAATCCAAGGTATTTGGTGCTGTCTGTGAATGAGTCCGGTCATGAGCTTCCATGCATTTTTCATGTAGCTTCCTTCTGGTCTGGATTTTGGCAAGACCCATCACCAGATGGACACATGATCATCACTCTTTCCCAAAACAGAGATGATGACCCAAGGATTTGTCCTGATCACGTTGCATGATGGCAGCATTGTACCATGCTTTGACAGCAAACTGTTAGTCAGCTTCTCTGTGTGAGATTTCCTTTGATGGTTGAAGAGTTTTTTTCCAAGCAGATTTGATGGTAGCTCAGCTTTTCTGATGTGGATGGTTATGCTTGGGATTTCTTTAGATGGGACAGAATAATGTGATATTGAAGGACCTCTTTGTGATGAGTAGATGATCCAGGATCTGATGCATAATTTGTGGAGGGAACAAAAGTGCTTTTTTGTCCAGAGGACAAGACTTGTTAGAGAGCTGTGAGATATGAAGAGTGGAGATTGCAGGCATCTGAAGACTGTGCTGTAATAAGCACGGCATATCAAAGCATGGGCTTCAGATGCCCACATTCTGCTCCCTTGGGATTGCTGTGTAGATAGATGATTGTGTGCTAATATTGGCATTACAAGGAGTAGAAAGAAAAGGTGTCTTTCTTGAAGGATGCAATTTGACATGAGATCCCACATTCAGATCTCATGTCCAAGAGTTGCATTGTGAGCAGTAATAACAATCCCATAGTTTGAAGATAGATTGGAAGAAGAGGTGTTGGTTTTATTGTGTGCACAATACAGTATAATCTGCATGTGATTCCAGTAGGTAGCATTACCTTCTTTTGGATATAAGAGGATGTCAGATAGCAAAGGAGGATGTGGATGTAGAGCAAGAGCTCAGTTCTGGGTGTTTGAGGAAAATCAGCATCTTGTTGAAAGGAGTGAGTGGGTGGGTTATGTTTTGTACATTATGCTTTGAAGACAATTCTGATTGCACTAGAGATTGTGGGCAACAGAGTGTTCCGCGTGAAGAGTCTAAGTGATAGTGTAAAGATGGCATTGCTCAGCCTGGAGTATTTGTCGTGAAGGAAATTGCTTTGTGGTATTCTGGTACAGGGTGAATGTGGGTCAGAAAATTTCCTCTTGAAAAGTCTTAAAATGTTACTGATAAAGGTGCAACTCTCCTTTGCCTTTGTGAAGGGAAGCAGCAGGAGCTTGAAACTGGAGTGAAGGAGGGAGGAATACAAAAATTCTTAAGCATTTTGGTGAGGTTTGCAGCATTTCAAAGCTTGTAAAAAGAGGATGACCTAAATTTGTTAACCTGTGGCAAGTACCTCTTGTCTATCATATTGTGTGGTACTATGTTTTTAGGCATGTGATGAGGGGTTTATGCAGGTGCTTGACAGTTCTGAGTGAGGGTCAATGGCCTGCTGTAATCACCCAATACTTGGATCTTGTTGATTTGACTATTATTGTATGATCAAGAAGCTGTGGTTCCAGCATCTCTATCCTCTTTGCAATATCTGTATTGTGGACCACCTGTTTCAACAGGAAATTTATGGCCTGCTCTTCTTAATAGTGCAGCAGTTCTTCTGCATCCCAAATGGCTTGATCATTGAAGACTCCTTGTGAATCATGGTGAAGACTGTTTTAAAAATCCAATTCTTTTGGGTACTTTCCAGCAGCGTCCTTGAGAATATCTGCATGTGATTCACTGGCCTCTGACAGTGCCAATGAAAAACTCTGATATAGAGTCCTTTGTGTGAAGAGGATTGTGTTAGCTCTCCCATGCTTTCTTGTATTTGAAGAATCTCATTTACATATGTGATGCACACACAGAACATGAAGTGTGTGGTGTCTGTCTTCAGCTTTTTCAGATGATGATGCTTTCTCGTGAGCACCATTTCTCGGAGGCTGATCTCTCAGTTTTCCTGTTTTGGTTGTGTGGAATGTTCCTTTTCCAGCTCTGTTTTCCTTACTGCTGAATTGTCGCTCAGTGCTGTAATGAAACTGATATCACTGAAGAAAAGGGCGACAGTATCAAATCATGATTTGGCTTTCTCCAAAATGCCAATGTGACATATGGTCTTGGGCACCTGGGTGATGACAGACACATCTCTAGAGTAGGTTTTTCTGGATTGATTGTGGAACTTATGTCCAAGAGAACAACAGCTCTATACATATGATGGCACTCAAGCCTGATATTCACAAATTTTTCTATGAATTTCAAGAGCTTCACAAACCCAGATCTTCATTCAGTAGACAATTCAGAGGTTCCAGTATATAAGTTTAATCTGTTGTTGATAACTCAATGCCACTGACTATTCAGTTTCTGTGTTCGCAGGTCAAAACTGTACAGCTTATTTGGAAGTGGAATAGCTGCATATCAAGATGAGCCACTTACCCTATGAAGCAACGGCAAGCCCAAAGACAAGAACCGTCTTTTCACATTATGCCATAGCACTTTGGCGCATTCTCCGACTCACACTGTTTTTCTCATGTTTGCTTTTCTCCATCCTTGTCAGCTTGGGCTATGGCATCAATCAAAATTCAACTGGACCCATTGCAAGCAAAAGTGACAGGAACATTATGAAGCCCTTTTCACCCCTACAAAGTCTTCTCAACAAAGACAGTGATGCTGAAACTCAACTTTCGTATGATTTCTCACTTTCTCAGCATTTCTCTCATCTTTGTGCTGCCTTCTTGCTGTTGCACTTTCTTCCTGCTCTTCTTTCCTTTTCCAAGTCTATTGGCCATGGCAGCATTCAAGTCTCCAAAAGACAGCTTTAAAGATTGGATCTTTAACAGACACCCTTTACTCCCAACTCCCCAACCTGAAATAAATAAGTTATGTCCCACTGATTTGAACTTTTGAGTGTGCAGGGAGGCTGATTGCATCATGATGCAGACAATCACAGAACAGGCAACTCTGGAGCTCAAAACACTGGTGATTGCAGAGACAATTGTTCCCCACACTGACAAAGGACTTCTACTGGACTACGTGAAGCAGCAGCTTGATGCATCCAATGTCCTTACCGATGCCCAGAAGCAAGCAGTTCTCACAATGGTTGAGTTGGCACCAATGGAGGCAAGTATCCACAAGGAAGAAATTGGTGAAAAAGGCACATTGCGAAACTCTGCTGTCCTGGCTTTAATCACACAACATCTCAGCAACATTCACTTCATGTTAATTGGGTAAATTTTTCATTCATTTGCTTCTGGAGTCAGCTTTTTAATTTGGATTGTGGTACTAGTCTAGATAGCATGACTATCAGAATTCTCAAAGCTTGGCCTTGCGAGATTCTTTCTTGATGAGCTCATGTGCTGCCTGTTGCAACAGTAAATCCATTTAACCGTATTTTGCAAAGCAGAGTGTTCTCCCCAAACAGCCTCATTCAATAATATATGACTATGGTTGCTGCTGGAAAATAAATGGCAGGGTGCGCGCAGAGCCACGCTTGGGTTGGAAATGGATTCCTGTATTGGAGCGCAATGCATGGAATGATGTCCTATCTCGAGTGCTCTCTGACAAGGTTCATTTCTTACTTTGATAGGCACTTTTCCCACCTTCTTTCCTCTCCTGCTACTCCCTTGCCACCTTCCATACCTCACTTTTGGGCATGAGATCTGTGGCACCCCCAGGTTCTGTTAAGCCTCCTCCCTCCACAAGGTTTTTCTGAATTACAGACAAAGCATTTGTCTATGCTGATACTTGGCAATTAGATCTGACCATTGTACTGAATCGGATCTTCCACCATCAACTCTATGTGTAATCCAGGTTCGAATTGAAGCCAAGAACTACCTATGGCATCGTGAAGTGTCAATATCTCATGGCCCAAAACCCATTCCAGTTGTTACCATGACTGCAGCACCAAAAACAATATCAGGAGTTTTTCCAACAAGAGAAGAAGCTCAAGATTCCCACACAACTGAAGATTTTTCATGATTGATCACTGCCATACTGCTTTGCACTTAATCCAAGTCTGCAAGATGCGAATTGCATGATATTGGTGAAGAAAGGCTCTGTTCCACATATAGGGAGATCAAAAACTTGTTGGTGAGAGGGCCATGCTTTTTGTCTCTGTATTGAATTTGGACATAGTATTTTTGTCTGAAAGTCATTCTCAATCTCATGGCTCACAAAAGCTCTGGTTGTGTGCCATGGGTGTTGGAAAAAGAATTCAGTTCAAACTTTGGGCATGGTAAGAATCTTGCAACTTGGTCAAGTGATTTGAGGATGTTTGTGATGGTGGATCCCTCTCCTCCACAGTAAATTTCACTCATTTTTTGGCACAACCACAAAGACATCGGTGAGGATGGAGTGGCTAGTAGGATATATAACTTGTGGCAGCCTCTAACTTTGTCAGTAATCTGTAAATATTTGTTGTTTTTTTTTTCTTTTTTTTGGGTAATTGGGGCATTTTTGCCTTTCAGATTATTCCAACAATATTGAACAGCATTGAAGAGCTCCATGATTTCTGATCAAAACCCAAGTAAATCAGTTTTCTGTTTAAAACATTGGAACCCATAGACGACTGACTATGTTGTCAATTTGTTTTTTTTGGCTCTGAAGATTTGAATTTGAGTCCAAGTGAAAAACTTTCCTTATTGGCTCTCACACACAGATCAAACATCAAATCCTTTTATGAGACATGGCTTCTCCTGGACTTTAACAAAAGTAGAAAATACATCACAAAAAGTAGGGAGATGGAACAACAGGTGAGAATAGTGAATAAAAAACTGGTCACCCAAGTGTGTTGAAGAAAAAAAGGATGAAGAATGGGAAAGGAAATGAGCATGATCAACGAAAGCTCGAAGGTAGGAAAATGAACATTCTGTTACCCAAATTTTTATTCCTAAGGGGAAGTGTTAGCTAAAATGATGACAATTTGTTCCCATCTCTTAGGGATTTGCAATAGAAACTTAAGGCATACATTTTAGAATGATTTTTTGTCCTAAATTGTGAACAGATTTCTTTTCTTTCTTTCTTTCTTTTTTGCCATCTATTCGGAGGCAATTTGAGTTAGTTGGAGATGACTTCCATTCATGATAAAAATTGATGGTTTGATGTTAGTGAGTTGCATTTTAAAGGTTAGGAGTGAAGATCACACTCATGCTTGTCATGATTACTTTGGTTTAACAAAAGCTTACATGAAAGTTATAATCAAATGGCTTTTTATGGAGTTTCTTTCTTCTAATCTTATAAATATTTTTTCCTACTGAAATTCTCATGACAATGTTCTAATTGGTATAAGGTAGACAGGTTTGGGGTTTAACGAATAGTCTCGTCCTACCAAAATAGATTTCATTCTAGAATTTGCTTTGAACAGAATTGAAAGATGTCTTTTCAAGTTTGTGTATTTTCATTTTTTTCAATATTGTAGAGATGAAGTCACAAGCATATTTTCAACCTTTAACTTTTATGCAAAATTCTCTATGCTGTAGACTTAAATGTTCTTTTATAATTGGGTAAGCTAAAATGAAACTTACCTTCACAAGTTCATTGCAAAATGAAGATACTATTGACTTTGATATCTTTGGAACATTGTTGAGAGATTGATGAACTCAAGAAAAGAATTTTGTGAATAAACAAATTTTGACACTTTGAGCAAATTCTTATTTAGTTACCTACTTGCACCATTGGCAACTAGTCACTCACATGCATGATGGAGGTGCCAGTTTCAAATTTTAGATCAATAACATGCATAAGGTTATGAGCACATTCATTCTTGTTGTGTTAATTATTTTTTCATAAAACCCACACAAAAATTGCTTTTAAAGTTTTATTATGGAATTCTAAGTTCTAGTATTTCATTTAATTTTTTTGTGTGATAACAAGGAACATAAACTCTAGTACCTTTTATGTAAGATCAAAAATTGAAATGAATGCTTATAAATTGTTTTGTTTGTGTAAACATTTTTTTGCTATGATTGTAAATGTCTTCTAAAGAAACCCAATGGGAACATAAAATAAAGATTGGAATGGATGCATATTTTTGCAATGATAAATTGCATATGTTTAAATTAAATAAAGCACAGGATAAATTTCTTTGACTATTTCAATTTTAATGATAAGTCACAAGCAAAAGTTCATCCTCTCTTTGACTACTGCTTAAAATGTTAATGTTTTGCATTGTGTAATAGGATTATGAATTCTAGAAGACCTCGAGAAATTTTGACACAAGAATGCCAAGCTTACAGGTTATGGGACACAGAAGAGGGTGAGATACGAGGTTCAGCCAACCAGTGATCAGGAATGTTCAAAAAAATTAGGGAGGTACACAACTGTCAAAAGGCATCAGGATACATGATATAACTAGGGAGCTCTTGTCCAATGCCATGCCGCCACGTTAGCAATAAGCTCCCTACAATCCGTTATGGTTACAAATTCCTTCACCAGCAGGCAGTACAGTTAGTTAACATCTGCTCAGCTACTCTTCCCAAAGGAATTTTTGGAGTGGGTTTAACAGCTCCAAATCGTCATTCATAATTCTGTGCATATATGTTGAAGTTTTCATAAAGGTAGAAATCTGGCACTTCACTCTAACTCCAGAAACAGGCCAGGATGAAGAAGGTAGTGTTCAAGGATGCATGCATGTCTCTGCACAAGAGTTTTGTGGGTCTGAAGTTTCGCCTATTGTAGGGCTAAGGAAGCATAAGTTTTCTTCAAATCATCAATTTTTTGTGTGGGAGGTATATACATGGGTAGTTAAGCGCACAGCCTTTTTTGTCTCTGGATCAAAGATCTAGAGAACCCAATGTTCATGTACAAACATATGCATAGCATGGGCAAGACAATATCAGCAGCTTGAGGTGTCATGAAAAATATCGGTTTGTAAATTTTGTCCATTGGAAGTCAGTATTTGGAGGTCAGGCAAGATTTGTGAAAATAGATTTGCTGGAGTGGCCATATGCTTGACAGGCCCTCCTGAATCAATTCTCAAGAACTGACTTGAATAGGATCGGAAAATCTAGATCATGAATTAATTACTGGGGACAAAATACAATTCAATCTTTATGCGATTGAGGCCATGATGTTCATCAACACTTCTGCTTCCATATATTGGAAGTTGTTAAGTAGGCATTGTTTTATATTTTAACTCACATTTGTTCAAAGGTGGTCACAGTTTGGGGGGATCAGGCTTCAGCTGCTATTGAAATACAATTGTGAATGAAGAAGCAGGTACAAAATACAGATGTCTTCTTCACCTACCTTTGTACTCTAACTGCATAGCCTACTAGTCATGTGATCTTTGTGCCTCTGTGCCCTTGTCAATGAGTTTCCATCAGACTAAACTTTTGAGATTAAAGACCCTATGCTGTTTTGTGTCTGAGGCTACCATGTTATAACACACCTGACATCTGTTTATCAAGGATACTTTTTCAATTTTTTCCATATAAGCCTGGTCCTCATATTGGGTCCAAATTCCAATATTGATTTTTGGCTCATATGAAGCAAGTATGTCCATAGGATTAAAATTGGTATATGATTAGTACAAGGTTGGTATTACCTCAAGTCCCTACCAGGCTGGTACTGGTAGAAGGTTGGTATAGGCTTGGGCCATACCCACCTGGTAGGGTCCTTGCTACCAGTGTTGATGTAAGGCACAGGTCTACATACGTACTAGACCAATCTACGTACTAGACCAACCAAGGGTGGTTACAAGTTCAGCATCATAGGGGGGAGCTACATGAGCCATAACATGTATGTCTTGAATTGCTTAGTTTTGGCGTGTTTTCATCTCTCACAAAACTCGCCTTGCAAACAAAAATTGGGGTAAGAAGCTTGCATTTAACTTCTTTGTTCAGCAGAGGTGGTGTTGGTGTGCGAGAAGCATTTGATTTAAGAATGTGAACGAAATCCGAATTTGAACAGAACATTTGAGAAATAGCTTTAGAGTGAACCAACAGCCACCACCAGCACACCATGAGGGATGGATGACAGGTGGACAGAAACACATTTTCCATTAGATTCAAGTTGCCTAGGTAACCACAGTGGTTAGCTCAGTTTTTATTTTTATTACCTACTTATTACTACCTAATAACCCACCAGCCCTCTATATATTAATCATCTACATGCATCTACTTACCTATTATTCACCTATTATCTTACTTACATACTTACCTAATGACCTTTCTTTTCGCATGAATAGATTACCAAAGTTCAAATTTAATGTCAATACAGTTGGGATTCCTTCACGACTGAGTCATAACCAATGTTGGCCAGTTATTGAGTTTTGGATTGGCTATCGAGTCTATTATTAATAACTTACTAATTGATTATTGATTTTTTTATATAACAGATTAAATTGATAACAGCTTGATATTAAATTTTCAAAAAATCTAATAATCTACTTGGATGACTTGATTAGCATTCAGATAGGTTATTAGTCTTTAAACAACATTTTTTTAAGAGAAAAATAATAATTTTAAATTTTTGAAAGAAAATTATAAACTAATAGTCGACAGGATATCAAATGATTATCAACTGATTATTTGATAACCTACCCTTATGCATAATCAGTGGTTATTAATTAAAATTTTTAATAACCTACTCACAAATCAAAAATATTGATATTGATCACTTGTGTGATTCCAAAAAATAAAAATAAAAAATACCTACATGGTGATTATTACTAGAAATCAATAACTGGGCAACAATGGTCATGACTTATGACAGGCTTCCAATGGACAGTGCCACCATGACTGTTGGTTCACTCTGGCTGTTGGAAAGGATGCATAAATACATGTATCCTACACGAAGCATTATAAACTATGAACCATGTTAAAACAGCAATTAGTGATTAAACTTGCGTTAAGCCTAAACTTGTTGCAAAGACTCAAGACCGAAACGAAAAATTGCACCCAAGCTTGCATGCACCATGGTGGCTGGAACCATAGGCCCATGGAAGAAGCAGCTTCGAGTAGAGGTTAAATGCTTATTATGTACTTTTTTAGCCCAAGTAACTGATCTCAAGTTGCCTTATGGTCAAACTGGGGGTGTTCGCCCCCAGATGGACCGACTTTACTTTACGGATAACTCTATTGTACAAAGGAAGTCTGTGCAATGACAGAAGGCTTATTTGTGTCCTGCTTAAATGAATGGTTTCCCCTGCCCTGGGCCTGTCTGCCAATTCTTTGACAATGGTATTAGGAACAGACACCCATCTGAAGAAATCTGGCATTCTTCAGCCTTTCACCATGTTCGTAGTGGAAAATAAGCTTTCTCTGCCAAAGGTGAAAAATCTTTTTCAAAAGCCCCTATCTGGTGATGACAAGTGCTCTGGATGCATTTGAGGTCATCCAGTTATTTTCTGCTACAGGAACAGACACAGAGAGAGAGAGAGAGAACCCTTATTATGCTCTTGGACTGGAACAAGGACTAGTCAATTTACATCAATTGTAGTCGGTCATATTCATCATATTGCCAGTAGTGATGCATCATAGACTAAGTCAGATTATGAACCAGATATGCGACACCACAACCCCTTGCCTTACCCCATGCCCAGGTGTAGAAGAGAAGCAGCTCAAGAGTGTTGCCAGGGCACACAAAACAGTCATCGGCAAAGGAGAGTAAGTTATGGGGAGCCTGTAACCACACAAATTGAACTTCTCCCATGTGGGTGCGGGGGGTGAAGGTGAGTACGGAATAGGCAAAACGGCTAATACCACTAGCAATTAACCACAGTATGGAATATTCTCAAAGCTTGCCTCATATTGAATATTCTCAAAAACCCTTCGTCTTCTGGACCTTGGTAATGGGAATATTCCATTACCGTAACTGGTTGCGCTGTCCTATTCTGAGACTAGTTCAGGCATTTTCTTAGGTGGGATAAGCAGTTGGGAATTGCTTCCAGTTTTAAGTACAATCAATTGACTTTTAGAAAGCAACAACCACTGAAGGACACGCGCACACATGCTTGGTAATTCCAAGATGGGAACAACCAGTTACACTTTGGAATGGACCCTTGCCGGGCTTACTACATTTCTTGGTGGAACAGGCCCTCCCCCATTCCATAGTACATTTGGTGGATCATGAAACAGACCCATTTGTTGCATAACTGTTGTCAGTCACAGCAGCCCTAAAAGGGAGGCTGTTTTTTGTTCTGCTGATGTTGCTGAAGTGTTTTGAGACTTGTGCAAAAATTGCAGAGATGAGGCAACAAGAGGATGGACAAGACAACTCTTTTGTCCAATTGTTGTGGTCTTTAGACGGTGCTTTTGTTTTGTTGGAATAGGAGCTTTCCCTTGCCTTGCCTTTCCTCTCCTTTCCTTTTTCTTGCTCCTTGAGAGATCTGACTGACTTTTGCACCAGAACCCAAAAAACCTGACTAGCAATGCAGGCCAGACTCTGCTTTGTTCCCCTTAAACAAAACCATGTGCTATGACATTCAGAACATGCCTGGCTAAGTAACATTGTTGGGGGGAGGGGCACACACACACACACACAAGCTTGACCTGGGAGCAACCATGAAGAGAGAGCTCCGTACCCACACACCCTGCAAAGGAAGAGATGAGCAATTCCACCCCTCCTCCTGTCACCTGCCATAGCCAGGCTATTGCAGGTTATGGCCACAATAAGCCCAAAATTTGGGTTCAAATTAGGGCTTTAGGGTTAGGTAGAGAGTTTTGGGCATGAGTTGGGTAGGAGTGGGGATCGCCAAATTCAGAAATTATATCAACATTACACATTTTCCATTAGACCTAAAACTGAATTAGAGCCACAGAAAGAATTTAAGTTTTTAGGAAGACAATATATTTCTTCTCTTTTTTTTCTTGTGCACTTTCAGTATTTTAATCTCCTATTCTTGAACTTGGAATTTGATTAAATCTGTGAACTTTGATGGATTATGTGATGTAACCAGACCTGATGTTCTTGTCTTCTGTAAATTATAATGTTAGCTTCCAGTCTCATGATCCAATGTATTTTTTTGGTCAATTTTTTAATGTAGCCAAAGTGGTGATTGTCCATAGAAGGATTTAGCCAAAATTGGCTACAAGATAAATCTGAAAGTAGAAATTTTTAAACACCGTTCTATATTTGAACCATGTATAGAAATCTGTCAAATCTCCTTAAATCTCAGTCAAATTCTGCCTCTTGAAAATCTCAAAACAAATTTTCATTTTAGCGCTTTTAATTTTTAATTTCTCTTTTTGGCTATTTATAGCCTGTAAAAATAAGGCCAGGACTCCCATCAGAGTCACAAAGGGGCTGGAAGAAAATAAATAAATTGTAAATTGTCTCCTGAAAAATGGTTCCTAGAGAATGGATATATGGGTCAAGGCTAAAGAGCTCATATGTGAAGATGAGGTGGTGTAAAAACCAGCCTTGGTTTACTACACAATGGGCATAGAGAGCATTCCATGGAGAGCTCAGATGTAAGTGAAGCCCTTGATAAACAACCTTGGAAAAATCCTTTTTTGTTTGTACCTATTCCTTCCTGATTCATGGGATGCCTTGAGCAGAGACAGCTTGCCTGAGGCTCCTGAAAAAAGGACTGGAATTTCCATGAGGGTTGATGCTGAGATTATTTGGAGAATAAAAACCCAACACACACCACAAGCAAGCATGGATCTCCTGGAAGGTGTGCAGATCTGTTGCAGGTTTTTTGCAACTGGAAATCTGGGAATTAGGATTTGCCCTCATGTCCATGTCCAGATTCCCATATGGACAATTGATGCCCATGTGGCCTGTGAATGAATGAATGCCCTGTTGATCACCTCAAAGGGCCTTTCTCTCTCCACCCACACTTTCCTGAAAGAAAATCAATCCAGCCTATAAGTAAATAAATACATAAATTTTCAATTATTTTGAGACTGCAAAAAACAGAAATTGGGTTTCAGTGCAAGCTTAACTTTGAAGATGCAAAATTTGAAGAAGACATTAGAGATTGTGTGAATCAGACTAGAACCTTCAAAAGTTCAATATCTATGTACCTATTATGGGAAGGAGACTACCCTTGTACCTAGGCTGGTTAGTCCTTCTTTTTTTTTATAATCTATTTATTTATTTATTTATTTAGGGAATTTTCCAAAAAAATCTAATTCATGTGCCTGTCATACTAAAAATCTGAATGAAACTCTCAAGCACAATAGCTTCATTATTTAGTATAATGCCGATTTTTTTTTATTGCCAAACAGAACTGACAAAAATTACTAATATTTATTAGCCACCTTGCTGCTGAACCAGCCTAGGTACCAAGGTACTACAAAAATAATTTGTACTAGAGAACAGGCCAGGTTTGGCCGATTCTGGCTGCTAGAGAGCCTGAGATCCAGCTTGTCAAGCCCTGCAGGGCAAGGCCATGGGTGCGTTACGAACCAGAATCGGTCAAACCCTGCCCCCTCCTTGGCATTAACAGCTACAGAAGTGGCGAGGTTTGGCCAATTCTGGCTCATATCGTGCCTGAGGCCAAGCCGGCCAAGTCCTGCAGGCAAGGCCATGGGTGCGTTATGAACTGGAATCAGTCAAAAGCTGGCCACTCCTTGGCATTAAGAGCTACAGATGTGGCCAGGTATGCCTATTAGTTTTGCAAAATCAGCACATGTGCTGAAACCCTGCTAAACTTTATAAAAAAGAAAGCACCCAAGGAAGGAAGAGGAAAAGAAACAAAGGACAAGGACCAAAGTCCAAGCCCGAAAGAGGTGGGCCACCTTGGAGGAAATGAAACCACTGAGAACCAAACCTTCCATCAATCGCACGAAGCATATCAACTAAAGAAAGGGGAAGTAAACCCAATAAAGATCCAGGCCTAGAAAAAACCCTCCCTTGCAATAACAACCCGTCTTGAGATAGAGGCAACATGTGTGCTCTATAATGCCACCAACATTCTTTGTCTATAAAATGAATGTAACACCGATAAAGGAAGGCCTTCGGTGGCCTTTGCTGTCCATAGCATGTTAGCACATCGATGAAAAAAGTTGTCAGCCTACTAATGAAAACACCCAAAAACCTCTATGGCAAGAGGGAAAAACACATCCGTTAGGTAACGGTCACGATGAAATCTTTCCTTCACTTGAGCTACCAACAATGCAACCACCCCACGAGAAAGAACCGCCCATGATACCAAATTTGCTCGAGTGGTGTTGGCAATAACAACATTGACTAATGTGCAAATGATATCAATCAACAAAACAAAAAGCAACAAACATTATTACTTCAAGAGATTGCAACACCCCAACATGAGAATAAGTTGATTAAAAGGAAAAATTAAGACTAACTTGTTACTTATACAAACTGAAACACGCATAAGATGTTCTCTCCCCACTCCCAAATAGAAAACAATCACTTGTAAAAATTTGTGAAACAACCAAACAAGAGCATGGAGAATAATGTGAAGTTGGAAAGAAAGGATTTGTTCCAACTTGGAGTTAACATCTCATAGCTCTACTTTTTGCAAACACTCAATTATTTTTGTCATGGGGAAATGAAATATTGTAAATTAATTATTTCAATGACTTTGCATTGCCAAATTTCTAGGAATAGAGCTCAAGACCTCTTGTAAGTTCTCAAAGTTGTAACCACTAAATTGGATACTCTTATATGTAAAGGTACATGAAATCTTCAAATATCATAATAAAAATCTTTGGAATAACAAAAGTAAAAATTAGGGGGCATTGGACTCTTTTTAAAAGTAATCCAATCATTTTGGCAACCAATGCCAAATATGTGTGGTGAATTCAGTACTAACCCATTACAATAAAAATTAATGACTTGAAATGGAGGGCAATGTGGGAGAAAGAGGTACTAAGAAATGGACCCTGAATGCAAAACTTCAAATCCAATTACATGGTGGTTTTTTTTCCCCATACCCTTCTAATTGTCTTATAACCATTGTTGGCCATTTATGGTATTTTCGATCAATCCAAAGGATATGAATAGGGCATTTTATTTTTTTTAATTATGCATTTGAATATTTCAAAAAGTCCCTTGTAAAGACAATTATGTATCCATTGAAATTTTTCGTTCACTATTGGTTATGCATTTGCTACTTTTTGAATTCAAAATAACATTTAGATATGCATACAAGTTACATATATCAAACTTCACATGTTAATTATGCAAAAACAATGACATTCAAATTTGAAAATCAAGTAGCTTGTGGGGGAGTTGAACGCTAATTCTATAAAGAACTATGCACATTACAACACAAGCTGCTTGCAAAAACATATACCCACAAAAACACCCCAACATTTCAACCCCACCCATTTAGAAACTTGATGGAACTTGATGAACAACAAGAACACAATGCCCAAAAGCCCAATGATATATTAAAAAGTTGTTGCAAGTTGATCAACAATATAAACATAATGCCCAAAAGCCCAATGATATATTAAAAAGTTAATGCAACTTGATCAATAACAAAAACACACCCATAAGCCCAAAAACCTTGCAGCATCAACATGGACATAAAAAATAAAGTTAGAATCACTTCAAAGGAGGTTTAGTTGGAAAAGAAAACAAGAAAAGCTTGGTGAAACTAACTTATCTAATCATTATTAACCTTGAGTTTTTAAAAATATTCAAAACTTTCAATCAACTCATTAATTTTTTCGGCTAAAACAACTTTAACTTTAATATAATCCTTGAAGTTTGCATTTGCCATGCAATTCAAGCATAGATCATTTGGCCAATTTTTACCATGGTGATAAGTTGGTCAAGATTTTCCACTTGTAAACAATAATCTTTCAAAGTTGTTAAAACATCAACAAGGTTAAATATTTTTTTTAGTCTCAATTTGAAACTTTGGAATCCCAAGAATTTGTTTGCTTAGGACACCAACATTCAAGAACTAACCTTCATGGTTCCACCACTAAATAAAAAGATCTACACAAATAGATTATGGGATGTATAAACTCCAAAATAAATAAAGCTTTGTAACAACAAATGCATGCGAAGACTCCTAATTGGAAGCTCCAACACCAAACATGTCATTGTCATTTTTTCAACTTGAATGGTAGGTTCATCACATGGTGTTACAAACACTTCAACAATAGGATTTAGTCAATCAAAAACCATCATAAAAAGGGGAATGATTTCTTTCACGTCATATTCAATAATAAAGTGGATTGCATTTCCACATCCCATATATCTTTCCACAACCTGTAAAGATTTGAAATAAGAATCCACCATCAAGGCCAACATATTGTGAACTTGATGCCAATTAAAGGTCTTAATTTTTTCTAGAAATGATTTAATTACCTTCACAACCCCTTATTGCATGTTTTTGTTCAACAAGTGAAGTTCAACATAAAAAAGGTGAAATGTTTCATTCCCATCAACAAAGGGATTTGCTTTAAATTCTATAATCATAATTAAGTTGATTACAATAGCCAAGGCATCTTTATAATAACCAATGGCCTCCAGTATGGTTCATCACACATGTTGTCATCACAAGATTCAAGCAATGAATGACAACTCCCATAATGGCACCCACTTGGACCTTAATGACTTTTTGCTACAATGTTAATGTCTTCTACCTCCCACAACATAACAATATGGCTTGCCTAAATTCCAAAGTTTCTTCAAGCATTATAACTTTACTTGCAAACATTGTTTTGACTAGAGTTTTTAGCTTTTAATGCCACATCCCATTCTCAATGCATGCATTTTCCACTCTTGCCTCCCTTTCCCTAATTTTTTCACCTAAGTTTTTTTTTTTGCAAACTAATTTGAACATCTTCACATTCACAAAAGTTAAACCCACAAAATTTTTATCATCATCCATTGCATATTGACATGTTTTAAACATCACATGCTTAGACCAAGTACCCTCATAAACCTGCAAAAGCTTGAGCAATTCACAATCAATTATTGGCCATAATGTTGTAACCATGGTTCCCAAGTTGTTGCTCTCATCTTTCACAAAAGCAATTACATGGTGAACTAGTCCATTGTTTTCCAATAAAAATTGGAGCTACAAATCATTACTATGTATTTTGTGCACTTTGAACAACCCAACAATAACATGCCTAATGTCCAAACCTCATCAAAATATTAAATGACCAAAGTAAATGTGTCAATGCCACCTCTAAACATTTAAGATCAAAACTAACATAAATAGTAGTTGTGTCCAAATGTGGTAAAACATGCAATTCCAAATGGTCTTTGTGACCAATGCAAGAAGCACATATTGCACAATAAAAGAACAAGAAGGAAACACAACATGGGGGCATTGGCATAATATTAAACTACATAGCCAAATGTTTTCACATGTTAAAAGAGGTAACTAACATTTGCAAATATAAAACACAAGGTTTTCAATAAATATTTGATGTGATTCATCATTATTTTTGTATGGGTTTGTTGACCCAGAAAAAACAAAGATTGTAAAACCAACTGCCCAACCTTTTTTCCTTGTGTTATTGATTATAATTTGGTACAAATTTTCTTTTAACAAATGAACAAGGATGAACATTCTCAACATGTGTTTTCATGAACATGAAAAAAGGTGAATAGATTTCAAGCAAAAGCCTCAAAAAGCTTTAGAATTTCACGCCTAACAAACACACACAGCCAAGAAAACAATATTAAAAAAACACATATGGGCATAAGCCTGTTAAAGTAGGCCAATTGGTGGTCCTCACTCAAAAAGTAAAAGTAGGTGAAAAGTAGAGTTCGTATTTTTGAATTTTAAGGCTTTTAGCAATGTTACAATTTTAGAATGTACTTGCTATATTAAATAAACCATATATGGTCATATTTCATGTATACTATTACTTTCATCATTTTATTCATTTATCACAAGTTAATGTTTGATACTTTTTCAAAATCAAACTATTCAAATATTGTGATATTGATGTTTGAGTTATCATGCATATTGATATTTGTTTTTTGAAACTTTCATATTTCAATTATGATAATTTGAAGCCTTTAAAAAGTAGTTTTCCAAATTAACCAAATTATGTGTCTAAAACATGATTTTTTATATGAACCCAAACACTAATATTTACATATAATATGTCAAAACAATCCTCTAACAATCTAAAGTAAGACATATGGATTTTTTGGTCAAATGATCAATAATTAATATATTTTCACTATATTTTGTGCAATATGGGACAACATCGTAAATTTGGAAAATAGAGTGAAAGTAGGTTGACAAAAAAGGAAACACAAAATCTTCAACTTTAAAAAACATATCCATACCATCTTACATACACTCATGTAGTTTTTTGGTATGTTTTTAAAAATTAGGTTCTACTTTCTATGCTTCAAAGTTGACAATTTTGTGTTTTATATTTGTAACGTATAATTTTTTTGGCCTACTTTTGTATGCTTACATCCAGATGTGGCAAAGGAGTCGAAACCTTTCAAACAATAGAGCTAAATACTTTGGAACTTCATGCCTGATGAATACATAAAAAACAATTGATAGATCTTGAGCAAAGTAGCTAGAAACACTCACACATTGGAGTTGAAAACTTTAGAGCTTCACAAATGAACATATACAAGAGGTTGATATTCAATGTAAAAACTTTCAAACAACAACAATGGATCCAAAAGTTGAAAGTTGAAAGCCAAAATCAAATGAACAACACACAAATGCTTTAGAACTTCATGTTTGATGAACACATAAAAAACTTCATAAATTTCAAACAAGGGAATCAAAAACACTCATGCAATGGTGCAAAAAACTTTAGAGCTTCATAAATGATGAACACATGTAGGAAATCAACAATCAATGTACGAATTATCAAGCAATAGCAATGGAACAAAAAGCCAAAAACCAAAAGCAAATGAACGAACAACACATGAAGATCTATCTTGCAAAATGAAAAAAACAAAGAATATGGAATTGCCAAAAATGAAAAGCTTGACAACCACAAATTATGAAATTACAAAACTTATTTCCTAACTCTTCACAATGAGAAGCCATATTCACATCCCCTAAACCCTAATTTTGTAATACAAACAATGATACAACAAAAAATTGCATCTAGAATTACTAAAACCTTTGAGGCCAAATATAGATACAAATATATGCATAATCGTTCAATGCCCTTCCACCAATTATGTATAAAAATAAATATAAAAAACTAAAAAACCTCTCAATATGACTTCATGCACATCAAGTTGTTATGCATGCTCATATTCAAACTTTTTCACATAAACAACCAACATTGGTTATAACTAGTTGTATGCAAATAAAAAACAAGTCATAAATAACCCCTTTTAAAAAAAAGATTTAACAACAAACCAACATTGCTTTTGGTTTAAACCAATGTAGGGTGGTATTCCAAATTAAGGACTGATACATGTCAATTATCAACCCAATTATATACCCACTTACCCATTGGTACTAAAAAATTCAAAAAACTAGTTTTGGTATATAATTGTGGTTCTCAAATATCTATATTTATACATATAAAGTCAAGAAATTGGCATGAAAATTGATGGTTCTTTGTTGTTCATTCATAAGAATTGTTGGTTCCTTAAGGTTTTTTAAATAATTAGGACTAACAATTCTTTGGTGATGAATTTTCTTCAAAGAATTTGACAATTCTTTGAATATTTTGAAAACTAAAAGGTAAATGAATATGTACTTGGGTTAATAACCAATGGGTATCTATCACCCATTCTAAAAATTGCCCAAAATTAGCTTTAATCTACCCCACAATGAGTTGTGTGGGGTAAAGCCCCAAGTTGAGGAATTCCCAATAGAAAGGGCCTAGGATGAGTAAATAGCCAAATTTGGGCTTACATTTTGAAAATGGTCCCCCACCAATGAATGGGCTTCACTTAAATGTGAATACTTCTTCATTTTTTCATAATGTATTGATAGATACTTTTATAAAATGTAAAACAATGAACATTTCATATTTTTGAAATATTCAATGGGTATCAATCAAGAATCAGGCCTTCCAAATATACTAAAAATATTATTTGAATGTTTTATTATGTAGAAGCATCCCATGACACTAGTCATAAATATTTTAAATATTTTATTTTTTTAGGTTTTTTCTTTGAAAAAGCAAAGGCTACATGTTAATTTGGTCCCATAATTTCACCAACATTTAGCCCATTTGATTAAAATGACATACAATTGCACATTTGTTTGTAGAAAAAAAATGCTGAAATACAAATCTAATTATAGATTTACATGTGTCCAAATTTATAATCAAGCATGTCCACATGTTATAAACAATGTATACTTTCACCCTATGTATATATAAAGATAAAAAAAAACTCCCACATGGCCTTAAAAATTTGCACTTAAAAATTTCATCAAGATAAAAAACTAGTTGATGCAAAGGTAGTCATATAATGTCAAATACTTCATTCTAAAGGGAAGGGTATTTTTAATGTTGGGTAGGTGTTTGCTTTTGGAATACTAGTTGGGTTTGGGCATTAAAGAAACAATAAATTGAAAGAATTATTTGGGTGTAAGTGTTTGCATTTTAAAGTTTCAAAGAACCACATGGGTGTCATGGATAGTAAATTATAAGGGAAGTTTCTAAAAGTTCCTGAAAAAATGCTTGGAAAAAATTCTTAAATTAAAAAAAAAAAATTGGAAATTTCCATGACGCATATGTTTGGCAGTATTTTAATTTAAAAAAAAGATTTGTGAATAATAGACTTGAAAGTTTCTAAAAAGATTCATGAATAATATGCTTAGAATTTTCTAAAGGATGTAGAATTATTTTTAAAGATTAAAAAAATTCTAGAAAAATTATTAATATTTATTATATATATATATATATAGATATATATTGACAAAAGCTTCTAGAAGATGTTGTCATATCCTATAGAAGCTGAAAGGACTTCTTCAATGTGAACTAATATGATAAAGCATGAAAAAGCCATCACATATTCATTAAGAAATCAACACAATTAAAAAAAGAAAAAAAATGTGAACTATTCACAAATTTATGTGAACCTTAAACTTGGCAACAACAAAAGTAATGTGAGAGGACTTTAAATGTTTAGGGAATAGAGGTTTGAGGTTTAGATTTTAAAGAATAAAACCCCATGAGAGGAATAAAAGGTTGTTTCTTGAAAATCTTTCCCCACCCATGTAACTTCGTGCACTTGGGATTAAAATCTAAAGGGATGAGATGCAAAAACAAAACAACTTAATTTTG
>Ga0209611_10000078_pt1 | contig 102686 bp, 75 predicted proteins | sample S1TSphgellanicum_3_FD_187693 | JGI IMG/M metagenome (GOLD analysis project Ga0209611, IMG submission 187693) | Host-associated microbial communities from peat moss isolated from Minnesota, USA - S1T2_Fc - Sphagnum magellanicum MG (SPAdes) (version 2) | ecosystem: Host-associated > Plants >... | reverse complement strand
CACACGGGCCTACACACAACCCACACAAAGTGGTTAGTGCAAAGTTGGAACACCCTTGGTGCTAGGACGAGCCACGGGCAACACGGACACACAAGACTCACCACGGCCCGGACTTGGGGGAAACCACCACCTTCCCCCTGCACACAACCCACACAAAGTGATTAGTGCAAAGTTGGAGCACCCTTGGAACTAGGACGAACCATGGGCAACACGGACACACAAGACTCACCATGGCCCAGACTTGGGGAAAGCCACCACCTTCCCCCTTATAGTATACTCTACAGCTCTCCACAGAAGCTACATCCAAATGGCTCTTTTTCCCGCAACTCCCGAATGGGAGTCCCGAAATCGCGCCAAATGGGACTCTCCCGACTTTGGAGCCCCATAACTTTGCAAGCAGACCTCGGATCGTGATGCGGTCTAAAGCAAAGTTGTAGCTCTCGTCGAGATCTTTCCAACGATATGTGGCACGCCCCCTGAAGCTAAGTAAATCTGGTCGATTCCCGACTTTTTGTGGTCGGGAGTCAAACTCGCAGTTCGACTCCCGGCCCTTCTTTTGGCCATAACTTGTGTTTCAAACGTCCAAATGAGCAATGCGAGCCCATTTTAGACATTTACGCTTCAAGATCTTTCCAATGATATAAAGAACGCCACAAGACATTAAGGTTTGACCCTTGCAATCGCTCTCTGAAATTTCGGGAGTCCACCGGGATTCCATCTCCCAAAGTGGGAGTTGCCTTGGGAGTGTGAGTGTTCACTCGCTCACACTCCCTCACACTTTCTTACACTCCCGGGAGTATGTGATGTGACTCCCCGGCTTCTTTTTGGCCCGCACACTTGCAATGCCTTTACCTTGACTCCCAAGCTTCTTCTTGCTTTAACTCCCGGACTTCCTCTTGGCCCGCAACCTTACAACCCCTTTTTGCCTTGGTCGCGAGCCCAAAGCTAGGGTTGTGACACAACATGTGAGAGGTGCAACACATGTTTTGGCTAAGAAAAACAAGGCAACAATTGGAACTATTGGCATCCAAATGACACTTCAAGACTCTTTACGAAAGGGGTTTTTGTAGGTAAAACTAAGTATCCTCCTTCTTATATACCCAAAATTGTTGATATTCCTCATAATGATTTGGTTTCATATTGTCAACAATAAATTTGTCATGAATTCCATAACTATTTCATAAGCATAAGAGATGATATGATTGATGTTCACCCTTTGTTGAATGATCACATGATTGTAAAGGATGGTACGATGAACCTAATTATAAACATACTATATTGGGTTTAACAATTGAAATAATTCAAATTGAAGGGACATTTTGTTATTTTGAATGTTCAACAATGTTTTGTAACAAATGTTCCTTGATTTTTATTTTCCAAATTTTTAAAAATGAGCAAGTCAACTAAATAGCATGATAGTACCAAAAGGTGAGCGAAAATGTGAACAAGGTAGTAGGTGGGACATGTGTAAAAAAAAAGAGCTTATCAAATCTTGTAGAAGGTGGGAAAGTAAATGCCATGAAGCAAATGACTAGGTGTTTTTACTAAACTTTACATTAATAAGGGTAATAAAATCAAAAAATTACTTTTCAATAAATCTCCAATCTATTTTAGCTAAAGGATCTAATTCCAGAAATTATTGAATTGTTTAGGAGAGCTTTTAATGTAAGAGCTCTTGAAGAACATCTTGTACTATTAAATTTACTTATGGATATTATTTATAATATTCTATTTGTCCATAGAAATGGTGGTAAGGGAAATGGGAAGTAATATCATGCAAGTATAATTAAATTGTTTGAAGTTTTACAAAAGTTTGGAGGTTCATCAGTGCACAACTTCATGAACAAAAATTTGAAAGGACCAACCTTAAAACAACTAGGTCTAATTTTTATAAGGTTTTGTATATTCTATAGGTATCAATGAATTTACATTTCGTTACATGTGTTTAATTCTGAAGAAATGTAAAAAAAAATTGGGACTTTCAGTGCCAATACCTTTTGAATGTGGAGAAGATGAGACAAAATGCATTGAACTTGCCACATGGAATAGGAGGTTGGATACGATTAATGGGTTTTGTGGATTCCAAATTTCACTTCAACATCCAATTCATCAATGCAAATTTGATATCAATCCATCATCAACTTGGTATCAAAAATGTTTTTGAAATTCTACAAGTTAGAACAATGTGTTGTGTACTTGTTGCTAACCCTCTTGTGTAGGGTGGCAAGATTAATGTATTACTTGTTGAGTACTTGCAACTAGTTTGGTCATTTGTAGGTTAAAAGCTAATGGGAATTGATATGGAAACTACATAAGAAATATTTAAAAGTTCAAATATAAGCCCTTTGTGAGGTCATGTTTCGAATGGGATAGTAGGTGGCAGAAGTTGATGTTGGATAGCATTTCCAAGGGGATCTATGGCTTAAAAGTTCAAGGTTTCTTAATTGTGCAAAGATGGTGGACAACACCCCAATAATAATGATGCAAGACCCCTTGCATGTGGGTAAAAAACTTCAAAATCCTTTACTTTCTGCAACAAAAATTATGTTTTGGCATAAACATATGGCAAGCAAAAATCATTTGTTGTTAATTCTTGAAAAAATAAACAAAGACCAACATGGATTATTGGAAGAAAACATCAATGTCAAGGATAAATAAAATTTTCCAGTTATACAACAAATTGTTTTTCCTAAGGTAAGAAAATGTCTTGAAACAATTGATGAAGGTATTGTTTATGAAGGAATGCAATTTCAAGAGCATGTCAAAGGTACAATTTTACATCTTCAAGTTATCTAGGCATTTTTGGAAGTTTTTTATGGTCAAGGAACTCCATTAGAATGAGTGGAATTATCATTGTTTGTGGTGGATATGATTTATTTTGGAATTGAATATATTCATAATGTTCAACATGGACACAACTTGCAAGATAATTGGTTGACTAAAGGGTGAAAATCCTTTAGGGTGTACCACATAGACAAAAAGGGCCTAGTCCTGGTTGCAGTCATTTTTTACCCTATCTTTTGATCCCCATAAAAAATATTGAATCAAAAGTTGTCAAATTTTTTTAAAGGATTATATTTTAAACTATTACAAATCTAGATACCATCATAATCATCCATAAATGTGTCTTTACACAGTAAAAAAGGACTAGGTAAAAATGTCAAAAAAGGATGACATTCTGATAAGATTGTGGTACACTTTAAAGAATTTGCACCTCAAAGAGTCCATTATTGATTGTTTGATTTCTTGTCATTCAACAATTTTACATATTATGATGCAAGATTTATTTCCTAACTTGCCTATTGTTTTACATAAAGTTGGTTCAAATTGTTGTGAAGACTTTTTCTCTTTTTTTGGACAACATGTGGAAAACAAACACAATTTTTGTACTGGGGAGGTGATTGAAAAAACTTCACACATCGGGCAAACTGAACAAATAAAGTTTGAAGGAGATCGTCCATTGTTTGTGGAATCAAGATGACAAAATCTTTTTTCGTGCAAAGGTAATGCGACTTGTTTTGCTAATCATTCTTATTATGATTCAATTTCAAATAGAGGTTGAAAATAAGCTTGGTTGGCTAGTTTTAAAGAAGTTCAAAATAGGGCTTTAGATGTTCAAATGAAAGAAGTTCTTTTGTCTCATGATAAGTGGGAAAATCCTTAGAGTTCATCATTTACAAATTCATTAAACATCATAGATTGTTGTTTTTTAGAAGTCAATGAAGATGTTAATGTGGTTGCAAATGATGTGTTTGTGAATTGTGTAGGTCATGAGTCTTGTTCAAGAGATGATAAAGATGCAATCATGGTAACACGTACCACAACAAGTGCAACCAGTGCTTGATGTTCCATGTTATTGAAAATGTAATTTAATTTTGTGTTGAAATTGTAGGATTTACTTATATGAACATTCATACTATATTATGGGAACTTGTGAATAAATTTGAAATTAATCAAATGAATAAAAAATATGAAAAAACATTAATTAAACACTATAGCCAGTGCATTTAAATAGTGAAAGGACATGTTTAATAACTTTAATTTTTTTCTAAATGACATATTTTGACAAATTTTTAATGCAAGGCTTATCAAAATATTATTTAAAAAATTATCATGATTTTTTAAAAAGAATTCTTAAACTTTTTGTGAAATATTCCAAGAATAAACCAATCCAAAAAGCAATCCCAAAGGGGTGGGTGTGGTTCATGTTATTGTGTTTGCACCCATGAAACTTTTGTTAGTGAACTTGATGTGTTAATAAGAACTTTTATTTTGGACATTGAACAATAAGATGAAGTTGAAAGATGTATTTCAAATTCCTTTAATGTTGTAAAAATTCCATAAGCTACTAAGGTATTGTCGATTATTAATGTGCCAAAAAAGGAGTTAGTTTTCAAAATGAGACTCATAATTGAACTAAATGCCCATACACCATCTAAGTTGCCACTGGATAGGTTGAGGCAAATACATTATAGAACATGTGTAAAAGGTTCTTTTACACAAAAAGTCCATGAAGTTGAAGAGGTGGGTCTTTCTGATGATGTTGGTATAATTATGGAAAAAGGTAAGAAGTTGATTTGGTACTTAGGACATATATATATATATGGTAATTATGAAACATCTTGATAAAGGTGGGCATATCGATTATGTGAGGCTTGTTCAGTTGAATAAAGAAGGTATCAAAATTTTACCAAATTATTACAAACAAATTGAAGATCTTCATTATTCATATGGTAGTTATGGTGGTCATGAAGTTGATCTTGTCAATTTGATTCATGTTATATGCTTAATTGCTTTGACAGGAGATGTAAAAACAAAAGACTTTTTATTGGCACAAGAAAACAAGAAAGCTTTGGACAACTATGTGAAGAATGAAAATAGTGTCAAAAGGAACACAAATACATTTGCATCAACCTCACCACAAGCATGTCCAACAACTACACCTTTGTTGGAATTAGCATCCATGTTGCCAACAATTAGCTCACATATTCCACTTGTCACTAAAAGTGGGAAACAAGCAACTCGACTTGCACAACTTTAATCAAGGTACGCATTTTTATTATAAAATCTAGCTCTAGCTTCAAATCATTAAAATCTTATTATGAATTATTATAATCTTATAGTAATTTATAATAATTTGTCCATAAGCTCTAATTAGCCTTCTTATGCCGTAGACCCTTGCTTATTATACAAGAGTTGCCACCTTGGGGATCATATCCATGCTAGTCGATTGTATAGGTTGAGAATTGTAGCAATTAGCTAGATTATTAAATTATGTTGGTTCTTAGTTATATGATCAATTTGTAGATTATGAACTACAACTTCACACATTGCAATGATCATGCTATCCAAGGCTTTTTGGAAAGTTTGTAAAAATGGTGCATCTAAAGTTCATGAGATCAAAACAATTGGGCGCCAACAAATTAAGACTTGCACACCATGCATGTGCAACTTTAGTGTTTCATGACCTAAAAACTTCCCATTATGCTTTTTTTTATTCTTTTTTTTAGGGGGGGCGGGTTTGGAATGTGGCATAAATGAACCTCCTAGGTTAGATAAGAGGTTACTGAGCAAACACTTAAACTCTCACAAAGCATTTGTTCACTCTCCCATTACTTTAAGCTTTGGAGGTTCAAAGGGACTTTGTAGCCCTTCACTTGACACCCCTATAACCATTTACAAACCTTCATTTGAGTTTGAAAGAGCAACATAAAGTCTCCCAAAATAGAGGGATCAAAAAATAATTCTAACCTCTTATGAACACATGTACACATCCTTTTATGTGTAGTTCAAATGCATCTTATAATTGGATATGTTAGCTTCATACATAAACAACATTCCTCCTATTGCCAAACAATGTTGATTTTATTGGAAACAATTTGCCTTCATAAATGTGAAAAAATGAAGATTATGAAGTTTAATTACCCATTACCAAGGACATGTTTTGGCATTTAGGGGAGTGTTAAAACCCATTAACAAACACAAAAATGACTTGTTTGGATGGAAGGTTTTAAAAAGCCAATCATGAATTCTAAGAATAGGCCATTCGATTTTTGGGCATCATTTAATGCTTATTAGCTAGCGGGTGCTTGCTATTGAATCATTTTTTGAACTACTTGGGTGTTCACTCACTCATGGATGTTTGGTGATATATGGTTTTACTTTATTAGGTCATACGACCTACAATTCTTTTAGTGTAATAGGATAAGACCTTGTGAAACATATTTTTCATTGTGTTTCTTTGCACATGGTGTTTCAAAAAATGGAATGCCCATTGTAATGACTATTTTATTTTTCAAAATACCTTGTTTAAATCAGTGTTGGGAAATTCTTGACTTTTATGAAGAACCTTTTTTTCTAGTTTTGAAGAACTAAATGGGAACAATTCCAATTTTGATTCCAATTTTCCCCAAAAACATATCTAATTTTAGTTTTGGGTGTTGGATTAATCTTTGCAATTTGTTTTTAAAATAATAGTTGGGTAGGTTTTTGTTTTTTTAAATTTTGGATCACATAGTTTAACAATATCAATATCAAAAAAATTGGATATCAAATAGGTTATCAAATGACACATCAATAACTATTGATTAACTTATCAACTCTACACTAGTTATAGCTTTTTTTTTTTGGAAAAAAAATTTTTATTTTACTTTTTGGATTAATGTGTAAATATTGATAACCTACTTAGATGATAATCAAGTCATGTAGGTAGGTTATTAGATTTTGAAAAATTCAATAGCATGCAATTATTAATTTAACCCATTATAAAAGAAGTCAAGAACTAATTGGTACTTGCTATTAATAAATGGGTTGATAAATGGGTCGAAACTCAATAATTGGCCAATATTAGTCTAGAATTTCAAAACAAAAAGTTATGGTGTCAATTTTGAAAATCAAACCCAATTCTAGGTAACATGGACTAGAACTAACAATTAACTACTAGTTATTAAAGCTTAGTATTCAACTTCAATAATTGACTTAACCATAGTGGGTTTTGTTTTTGAACTCCATGTAATGGGAGATGTGTTTCAAGGTAAAAAAGACTAACTATGCTAAAACAAGTGGCTCTACCACAAAAGGTTCTTTCCTAAAAATAATTTTTTATATACAATTTCACAAAAAGATGCAATGAAAATGTTTCCATTATTATGAACTCAAGTTAAATGGGTTAAGAGTTCATTAGCTTTATAGGGAGGGACCTTGAAAATCATTTTCTCACATTGTATTAACAAATAATTTCTTATAGCCCTTTTGGGCATCATTGTGCATATTGAAAAATTCAAATTTTGTTGCATGTTATTTAGATATTGTAGGCCCACCACCTTTTTTTAACCTTACAAATGAATATACATGTAAAGAAATCATATTGTCTAAAAAAATTCAAGTTTTGTTTTTTGTAAATGCAAACAATTTCCTTGGAAAAAGGTGAAAGCACATTACGGTGTAAACAATTTTAGGGAAAACTAGGACTACATATAATATAAAAAGTAGTAACATGCAAGATTTTACTCACTTTGAATTTTTAAAAAGATCACATGTGTAGTTAATTTGAGCTTTAAACATAAAATAAGTTATTAAATCCATCAATATGCAATTGATTAGTAATTGTATCATTATCTAAAAATACACCAATAATTTTATAAAAATTAAATTAGAACCCCTATTTTATAACATATTACCATTTTTTATTAATTTTTAAAACCCATTTTAAAAAAATTAAATGGCAAAAACAACACTTAGCCCATTTACATCCTTAATGGAAAAACATATTACAACTTTAAAAGATCAAAATTTTCATCATTATAATATCAAAATGTATTAACAAGTGTTTTTAAAACATCTATTATGAACTTCACAACTTGAAAAGGAATTGAGAATTTTAATGATAAAGATTCTTCTTCATGGTTGTCTTTTTACATGTGCAAAATTTCATGGATAAACTACCATTAAATCTAGTCCTTTGTAGTCCTTTTGTATAATTGCAACATTGTGATAAGGTTGTATAACAAGAAACCATTATCAAATTACTAATTAATTTTTTCATATTTGCTCCAATTTCATGATACAATGATATATTGGGATGTAAAACACCATTAATTGATAATTTTATTTACAAAATATTTTCCAAACATCCACCATGATATATCAAAGTTCCACAAGTATCGAAGACTATTAAACTGTAATTTTTTTTTGTCTACATCATAGTGTGTTTTCACCCAAAAGTCTTTCACAACATGCACAACTTAAAACTAGATACTTAAATGCTAGGTTTAGGGTGGATGGAATCTAGATGAAAAGAGTCGCAAAAGCTTCTCACTTCATTTTTACTTTTCATTTTGCTTCAAAGATGCTTCACTTTCAAGTTTGAGGATTTGACAACTTTTTATAAATAATGTATTTTTTTTAAAAAATCTTATTTTGGGTTTAGAGATTTGAATAAAGGGTGTTTTGTTGTTGTGGTTAGCAAATGAAAAAGCTTTTTACATATGGGTCGTGAGAAATAATAAATAATACATCAAAATTTAGGCCACAAGGTTCCATTTGCATCTAGCAACCAATGAAGACCTTTTGCAATAAATGTTGAAACATTTACTTACAATATAGGTTGAAATCATTTGGGAATCCTAGGTCATTAAGTGGAAAATGCAACATGTGCACACACACGTAATCACATATGTTACATTTTAGGCAAATGGAAATATAAATGGTTTCTTGTTATACATTGGAAATGTGTTTAGAAATTTAAATACAATATAAATTGGGTTATGAAAATTTGGCCGATATGTTTATGTTATAACATATTTGGATTCATTTTCAATGAGATTTGCCCATATGTGGTTTAGTTGAAATCCAATTTTTGTGGTGCTTCCACTAAATTGTGCTTTTAATTTGAATTTATCAATGAAATTTGATAGTTTTTTTTTATTTTTAATAAAATTATTGGTTTATAGAATGTCAACATTAAAATCTCCCAAAATGATGATTGGACAATGTTTGGAGATCAAAATCTTTTAGTAGATGTAAAAGTCACATAAAATGTTGGAGGATCAAATTCTTGAATCATTGCAAATAATTTTTTTCATAACCCTTCCAAATAATTTGGTGAATTATGCAAGACTTCCCAATCACGATAACCTAGATATGATTTGAAAATATTATCCAAGTTTGGCATATCTCATACTTGAAAAGCTTTTAAAGTTCTTCAACATAATTTTCTTTTTCATTTCACACCTAACTCGAATCTATGATTTTTTCGGTGGAGATTTTTGCAACTTTAAAAAAAAAAATTGAAATATTGGTTGACAAATCTTTAAATTTCTGAAGCAATTTTCATTGAGCTATTTGTTGATATGAAAAACCTTCAAAAAATTGTTGAGGTTGGCCATAAAACAACAGTGGAAAATTTTGTTCCTTTGAATGTTTATTTTTAAATAGACCTAAAGGATAGAATTTTGATTCAAGGTAATAAAATATATAGTATTATCATAATTCATTATTTCTAGAATGTCCAAAAATCTATATATCATTGAGTTTGTTGGTGTATAATGTCATTTTTTCCCATCATAATTACAGTTATCAAATGATGACATATCATAATTATGAATTTAAGATTTCGAGTTCATATGCAAAATAAAGAAATTTGCCCATTGATGGTGAATGGTAACATTCAAATCTTTGTATAATAGTGTTTCAATCAAATCTCATAAAATAAACATCACCATATTTTATCAACAATTTTTAACATATAAGGTGATTTGTACTCAAGATGTTATTCAAGGAACACACCTATTGTTGCATCATCATATGGTAGACATGATAGTATTGATTAAGTTTGTTTCATATATGCAAGGGCATTAATAACATTGCCATGCATTATATATTGCCATAACTATAAAAGGTAATAAATTTGAGCAGAAGCAAAACACAATGAAACAAGATGTAATTATGTTTAGTTTTTAATTGATGGAATGATTTTGTTTCTACAAATTTGATTTAGTGCTTGATATAAAAGCAATTTATTTTCGTTGATGTTATGTAAACAACTTGTACATATGTATGACGTTGAGTTAAGTTATATATGATGGACGATTTCAAATCCTTTTACAACTCCAAAAGCAATGGAACAATGTCCAAAGATTTATGTCTTTATCCTTAAGTGTTCATGATAGGCTTGTCTTCCCTAACATGTTTAAAATCCATGTGATTTTGTTTTAAGAGCATAGTCTTCATATTTGATACCATATCCTTTGCCCAAAAATGAATTCTCATGAACTAAATAAAGAGAAGCTTTTCTAATTTATTAGTTTCAACATAGATTATTATTTATGTAGTATGTCCTATATTTTCCATTTTAACCTTTTCTAAAACTAATGTCATTAGTAAATTTTCCCTTACAATTTTCCATAGTGAAAAACACTTGGCAACCACTAGCCATTTCTTTCATTTTATTTATTTTTTGTTTTGTGTCAATTGAATTTACCACCAAATTCAAATGGAAAAACACTTGGCAGCCACTAGGTTTGTTTTTTTTTTGTTTTGTTTAGGTTGACTGAAAATCACATAATGGTTATTAATCAATTTACCACCAAGTTCAAGTGGAAAAACTCATTGTAATTGCCATGTGATTTTAAAAAATTATTAGGTTGATTGAAAAAATTGATGGCTACTAGGTGATTTATTGCCAAGTTTGGGTGGAAAAATGTTTAACATCCGATAAGTTATTTTTTCATTAAAATAATTTTGTTCCTTTTTATCAAGTTGGTTGAAAATTGACAGTTTCCAAATGATTTATTACCAAGTTTAAATGGAAAAATGTTTGGCAACCACCATGTGATTTTTTCACCTTTTTTATTTCCCTTGGGTCAAGTGGAAGAAAATTGCATGGCAACCACTAAACATTTTTCCACCCATGGCCAAATTGGGTGGAAACCACTTGGATCACCTATTTTTCCTAGTTTTTTTTCTAATCATGGACAAACTTTAATCCAAAAGACCAAATCATATTTACCATGTTTTGGCATTGTGAAAATTCAAATTGGGTTGAATGAAAAAAATTAAATGGTGGTCACCAAGTGTTTTCTCCCCCAACCCTTGCAGGAAATTACTTGGTGACCAACATTCTTTTCACCTCGCCCCCCCCAAAGGTAATCACATGGTGGTTGCCAAGTGTTTTTTTTCTAGGTGGAATGAAAATCACTTAATGACCACGAAGTGTTTTTTCATTGGACCTTAGAAGGTAGTCATTCAATGGCCACTATGTGTTTTCTTCATTAAACATAAAAGAATTGAAACACAATTCTTGATGCAAATGATTTATAAGGAAGTTTGCTTCTCTTAATGCAAGTCATTACAAGCCAAGGGTGTTTAAAAAATAAAAGTACTTGAAAATTTCTTGAATAGTTAGAAGGTAGGTTCAAATAGTTTCATTAATGACCTTGGTGAAAATTGTGTAATGTTGTGTTTTCAAATATTAATCTCGTTTGGATGTTGCTATCACATTTTTTATTAAGACCATAACACATTGGCCCCCATTGCATGCCTCAAGAAGTTGTTCATACTCCATTATGAAAGTATTGCCCATCATAAAAACATCTTGGTCAAATTTGCCATTTCAATTTGCAATCATCATTGTTTTTCACCCTTGTTATCCTCTCCTCCCCTTTACACGAATAATGATGACAACAATGGTAATAAAGCTCCAATTCCAAATAGAGTTTTTTGAATTCCCTAAACACATATGTGTGGAAAAACATATGAACCAACTCACATTGGAATCCAAAAATTGATGACACAATGGTCATTGATTCAACTATAATGACAACATGTGTGTCACCTTTCTCAAAACCTCTTTTAGATTTTAATTCAATGTCAACCCTCACAAACATGCCCTTTCACAAATGTTACTCATGCATTTCTAGCCCTCAAAATCATTGTGGTCAAAATTGCCTTGAATAACAAATCACAATGTAAATATGCATAGTTTGGATCATCCATGCTCATATTTGTAATTTGATTAAAGGTGCCATATCCTACTGAACACCTTTGTTTTAAATGTAACATCTCTAATTCCAAAATCCAAATCATCCAACATAACTAACCTAATTTTCATCACTACAATAGGAAACATTGTGCAAATTTTTGTTCAAAGTACAATTTACCAAAATGAATTTGACAACAAACACGTCAAGTAGTACAACAAATGCACTTGGCGAAACACACACTTGGAAAAACACACATTTGTAAAGAAAGCAAATAATAATAATGCAAAATGAAAACTTAGGCCAAGCACAATGTGCATTTTAGTGAAAAAGGAAAGAGAGCAAATAAACAATGTTATTTTAAGTTTGGGACAAAACACCTAAACCCTAACCTTTTATTATTGTTTTTTTGACCTTAAGTAACTTTGACTATCTTTGATTTTAATTTAACTCTAAATTTTTTTATTCATGGTTTGATGACTAAATAATGATTTAATAACAAACAAGATATCAATGCCCTTGTCATCCCATTAGTTTTAACTAGTGTTGTGTGTGTAAGTATCAATAACATTACCAAAATAAGGGGCCCATGTGAAGCAGTAGCCAATGTAAGTGTAAATTGTTTACATTTACACATTCGAACTTTTTGCACTTACATTTATATTGTTGTCATGTATATATATATTTTACATTTACACTTACACGACCTTGTGTAAATGTTTTGGGGCATGTAAGTGCAAAGGTATATACTATATGCTTATAATGACCATACCTTCTTGCAAATTTATATTGATTAATTATGGGTGCATCCCAAAGCATAAATGTTTTGATGGTTTTTTTGCAATGGGCCATTTGGTTGGTCAACTACAAAAATATTACAAAATCCCCCCCCTCCCAAGTAGAAATCACATTTTTTACATTGTTTTACATATTTGCATAAAACCACATAAGTGTATTTGTGCTACACTTACATTGTCTTACATGACATAAAATATATTTAGACAATTTTACACTTATATGTTGCATGTTCTACATTTACACTTACACAAACATAGATGGATATTATACACTTACACAAAGTGTAAATAAATTTCATTATGGGATTTACAATTACATGGATTGTAAGTCCTAAACCATTTATAGGCACAACATTGATTTTAACCATGCACCTCATGGTTCACACCAAAACCCTAAATCCTTTACTATCATATAGCCATTCAATAGAAGTTCCAAAACATTTCATCCCAAGTCTTGGGTAGAGCACCTAAACTTTAAACATTTTACTATTATTTGAACTTTTAAAAATCATTCTTTTTATTTTACTTTCACCCAAATATATCAAATATTTAGTTAAACATTAACATTGTGATCATTTGCACCAAAATTTAGGTCATGCAAAAAGTTAAAATTTTATTTATTTCTCATTTTTGGTCATATGTATATAATGTTTGGTTGCAAAAAAAATTCCAAATTTTTGGTTTTTTTGGTGGCGAAATTTTGCAATGTTTGGCACCAAAAAAAATTACATCTTGTACAAAGGATTTATTTTGGAAGAAAAACTTTGAATCTCAACATATTTTGAAAGAAAAAAAGTTCAAATTGCCATATTTAGACCATGGGTTCTTGTAATATATAATGAAGTTTCCAAAAACAAATTCCATCTAGGTAGGTTTTGCATTTTGTATATAAAAAGAAAAACTAACTTGCATGTTCAACATATGGTGACTATTTATTATAAATTGAATATATAGTCTAAGCTTGATAATCACACTTTTTTTTAAGGGAATAAACAATGTAAGTGGATAGAGTACATCACATTTTTTAAATGAATAAAGCCTATTTGCTTATCGCACAAACAGATAATGAAAATCTAGCCTTTTGTTCACTTGTCACATGATGACTCATCTTTTTGTAAGAAAAACAACATTTGGTGCAAAGAGTGTTGATCCAAATGGGATAGGTGGGGGAAGGAAAAAACACAACATTAATAACCAGGTGATTTTGAGGTCATTATTAACCTAGATCATGTTGATCTAGGTGATCATGTATTAGCCATGGAGGATGGGGAAAGGTAGAAGGGCACAAAAGGCAAATCAAGTTGCATTGATTGGGGGGTGCCAAAGGGGTAGGGGGAGATGAGTCATATAGGCTAAATGTAGATTGAAAACTCACTATACATTCATTAACAGGAGAATTATCCACTTATAGCCTAAGAAGGTAATTGTCCACTCAACAATAAAAGGATAAATCTTGTAAATGGATGATTTTTTCTAGGGACCAAGATCTATCCACTTATCAAGCTTAAACTATATATTAGTGTATTATATATGATTTCCTATGGATTCATATAAATGTATGAGAGAGAAGTAATTATTGACATTTTTCTAGTGGGCTTAAATTTTTTTTGCATGATTTCAAAAATAAATTAAATGATAAAAGTGGGGTTGTCACCCAATGTTCTTTGGGCAATAGGAATTTTTCTTAAAAACAATTAACCCATAAAATGGTTGAAAAAACTTGGATGTTCACTATATATATGGTTTATTTTATGCCAACCTTATGCCAACCTCGATTTACTCAATAGAAACACATCACATCATGGACATGTCCATAAGCAATTTTGTGGAAATATGTTCAACCATGAATGCATCTATTAGAGAAGGGAGTAGATCATTAGGGTTAGTATTCAAAAAATTGTTCATGGCCATGGGGTGATTTTGGGGTACTAAGTGGGACAAGATTTGGAATTTGGAAGCAAAATAAGGTTATCATATTTCTTTGAAACAAAACAAGGTCTTTTCTTTTTGGTTTTGGAGATTAATTTGTTCATTATGCTTCAAGGATTTTTTAAGCCATACACCAATTTGGGTTTGAAAAAAATCACAAACTTTATCGTGACATATGAAGAATGACCATGATGAAGGGAAGGTGGCTTGCTAAGATGTAATTTTTTTTAGTGAGATAATAAAAAAACTCTTCATCCTTTTACATACTTTGACCTACTAGAACCACGGTCTCCTATGTTGGAACTAAACCTTATCTTAATTTTTATTTGTAGAAGTGGGACATTGTAGAGCTCCAAACTTTTGAGGTTGTGCAAACTCCTCTTTAATGCACTTGAGGTTCAACTTTTTCGAGCTTGCACTCCTTTCCAACTCTTGGTTGTTCCAATGTTGCCTTCTTTAGCTGTTGTGCACGTTCTATAGATAATGTGCAAACTCCTTAGTTTGTGAACTTTTTAATGTTTGTTTTCTCTTGCTCACATCAATCCTCTTTCTTTCTTTTGGGACTACCAAACCTTTTGGAAATCGTTCAAGGATGAAAAACATTGAAAGAAGATAATTATCATGAATGTTCAATGTGACATGGGTTTCAAGTTGCACACATGAGTACGAAACTTAGCATAAATTCAATTCATGCAAGTTGGGGAACATTTTTGTGTTTGGCGCCTTGTTAGGCCCCTTTTTTTTGTTTTGTATTTTCAATCATGTCCCATGAATCAAGTAAACATTGACTTATAATGCCATGTTTGTTTGACTTTATGAAAAAATATATTAATATGTGAAAGAACATTAAAATTTCCCACCTTATCTAATTTTTGAATACTCACATATTTAAGTCACCTTTAGAATAATTTAGATTTTATGTTTTTGTCAAATTTTGGGTATCGTATATTTGTTTGATTTTTAATTTTTAATTGAAGCCACAAGGAGTGATGGGAGATTTACAACCTATCCATATATTTGTATATATATCCCAAACAAACAACCATTGAACATAAAATCAATCATATAAATGGCCTTACATCAAGTTCTCAAGGAGGAATCCAAAGCAACAATCATTAATTCATTGAGAAAACTTTCCCAACCCTTTCCATGATGCCATTTCCCTCCTTTTTCCTAAAAAATTGAAATCAAATTCAAAACATAAGGAATTGTATTTACCTTTCCAAACTTTGAATCACACAAAAAAAATTTAAGCCTATTAATAATTATTAAATAAGTCCCTTTGTACATGTATAATGCATTTTTCCTTTTTTTTTACAATACTTGGGATTAATGCATACCTAATATATTAATTATACCTTAGTTTTGATAACAAACATGATCTTATTGTAAAACCAATTGAATTATAGTTTTTACCAAACAACCAATACATACATGACCCTATTATTTTATTCATGTGGTTTTCCAATTTTGAAAAGAATAGTGTTCTCCTTTAAATGTGCCCAACTTGAAACAAGTAATTTCTAGTCAATTTTTTGGTTTCATTATCTCCAACCCACTCCAAGTTGGTGTATCTTTCTAGAATGTTGTTATCTCCTTTTTAAGACACAATTCCAAAGTCTACTGTTCCACTGAGATACTTGAAATTTTGTTTTACAGTGATATTAAGTTTTCATGGTTGAGCCATGTAATGATTCACAACTCCTACCATGAAACAAGATGTTTGATCTTGAATTTGTTAACTAAATCAACTTCCCATCCTTTTGTGTATTGTTTCATCTATTTTGTTTTATCCCATGTATTTTGTCAATTACATTTCTTCTACCATTGGAACTCTTGATGGATTATAGGAATTCAACCCAAACAATTTCAACATTTCTTCCACATAACTTTATTAACAAATGAATATTTGTGTGGGCATAAAGGTAAAGTTCATAACAAGATACCAATGTAGTTGTTGAAGATTAAACATTAAAAATTGTGCTTTTTGAATTGTTTTTTTATCAAAGATATTTTCTTGCACAATCTCCAATTAATAAGAGGTCATCAACATATGGTAAAAAAAATAATGACCTTCTCATCTTTGTTTAGATAGTACATGTTGTAATCCAAATCAATTATTTGTAACTTTTTGTTTTACAAGAAAATATCAAATTGTTTTTTAGGTTCAAGCCTTAAAGGCCTGTTGATATGGTATAATTTTTTTTTAGCTCGCAAACCATAAGTTCATTGTTGTGGGACACATAACCTTTGGGTTGATGCATGTACACTTCGTTTTGGATGTCTCCATTCAAAAGGATAGTTTTGATGTCAAGTTAGTTAATGCCAAAAATCAAACAAATGTTTGGACTTCCATTCAACTTCTTGAACATTTTGAACATGCTAATATTGTTTAATTTTTATATCATGAACTATATGCATAGTTTGCCTAATAAAATCCATGATATTGCTAATGAAATATTTAGTAAGGTTTGATATATAAAATGTAAAATTGAACCACATAAATTAGTGTGTACTAGAATTGTAAGACCATAAGATCCTAGGAAGGTCACATTTCTTTGAATCAAAGAACAAGGTATGACCTCTATTGACAAGATCATTTTTATCCATACAATAGATTTTTAGTGATCCCATGCATGTATAAAACGTTAATAAATTGTTGTATTATTCCTTCAAAAATGAAAATATTGACATACCCTTCATTTTCAATTGGTGAACCTACCATCAGTAAATCTCATTCGTGAATTGCCTATGATGTTTTTCATGTTGTGTATGAGATTGCTTTTGCTTGTCACATGTTTTGCAACACCATAGTCAAAGTATCATGGACATTTTTCAAGTTCTCCTTTAAGATGTGTGCTTCGAAAAAATCTTTGCTATTTGCACAAAGATTTTTCCTTTAATCTCTCTTTTTTTACACTACATTCATAATTTGCTTCAACTTTCTTTTATCACTTTTCATAAATTTCTTCAAGCAATTGTAGATTGAATGGCCATAGGTTCCACAATTGTAACATTTTCCAAGTTGCTTATGAGATGCCTTGTTATGATTTGGATTCCCTATTTTGAAATGTTCATAAGCTAAAATCTTCTTGAAGTTGACAAGGATTGCATGTCATCTAGTTATTTTCATTCTTCTTAGATGTTGCCAATGAACTTCATTAAATGAATTTGCTTCATAATTTGTCAAAGGTGGATAATTCATCTTGTGAATACATTCCATGCACAAAAGCTTCATACTCATCTAGTAACACATTGAAAACAATTAGAATAACATTAATGCCATGGAGTGTGTCTCCCATTCCAATGTTTTGGATCATAGGATCCTTTACCATGGGGAGAAAATATTCCATGTTTGTTCCTTCCATATTGATGTTCTGAAGTTTGTATCCAAGCATTAGTTGTCTTGTGTTAGAATTGGGTTCAAAGAGCGCTTTGCGCTTGTTGGACAACATTTAATAAGATCCTCCATGTGTTGAATGTAGGGGATGATATTGTTTTTCACTAAGAGATTGATGATGGTGAATGCCTTCAAAACAAAAATAGGATCATCAATGACCACACGACTAGGGTTGGTACAATGTGGTGCCAAACCATTTCCTTCCTCAATATGTTTTTTATTCAAAAATTCCAAGAAGATCAATCAAGTACTCCAAGCTTGTTTCCTTTCACCAAGTTGACTGTTGTTGTGATTGTTGATTTTGTAGTAATGAACCCCACAAGAGTTTTTTCTAGTTAAGCCTTTTGATTGGATTTCACTCTTATTCTATTGATGTAACATGAGATTTGTATATTTTGATTTTCCCTCTCTAACTATTTGCTCAAAGCTAAATCCTCAACTCAATCTAAGCAAGGAGTTCAGTTTTTGTAGTGAGAAACTTTGTGACTATCTATATGCTATTCAAACAACTTATTGCCTCCACATTGCTTTGATACCATGTTGATTTTTTGAGAAAAGCTAGAAAGAGCTTGTAAAGGGATAAGATTATAGCACATAAGTTGATATAATGATCATTAGTGTTCAGATCCAATGTATATAAATTAGACTAAGCCAACTAATGCTAATTAATGAGAGCTTCCTGGTATAAAGCAAATGGTTATGGTTCCTGAGTATTTATCCTGAATGTGTCAGTCTTCACTGCAGAACTAAGAATTCAACTTGCTTAAATGGGAGGTGCGGTAATTTCTCTAGGGAGCCTGGAGATCCCTTACACAAGACTCTAACCCAAATCCTTGATTCAGGATTCAAAATACATAACATAATACTGAGCAGTCCTTCACCTCCACATGTTGAAAGCTACAAAATCTTCCAAGTGCAATTTGCATTCAATATGGACAAGAGAGAATTCCTGGCAACTAAACTGCCTGCTATGGATGCTCTGCAATCAAATTTTAATGCTACAATGGCTTTGCAAGCCAACTCAACAGACTTCCAAAATGCCTATGTTCTGGACTATTGTCATCACATGTCACTTACTAGTAGATAAATTCTTAGAATATTCAACTGATACTTGCTAACACAAATGCAAGTGCAACAAGAGGTTGAATGGTGCAGTATCCTTCCCTTTCTGTCCCTCTGTTTCATGGTCTACTTCACAATAATGCCACTAGCTGGACTTTGGTCGAGCTCATTCTCTTGCTGCTCTGCCCTTCTCCCCTTCAACATCAACTTTTGGTAGCTTCATTCATCTGATGCCCATACCCCCTCTTTTTCCTATTACATTTCACTCTACAGATCTCTCCATAACCTCACTAGAATCCAAATATGTTTTGCTAGTACAGATCTCGTATTCTAGGGTTTTTCAATCCTATACAGGGTATTTCTGGTCTGATGGGCCCTTATTCTGGTAAACTCTACGGCCTCAGGTTTTACCTACCACAAAGTATTCTTCAATTATGAAAATTTTTGTACCTACCACAAAGTATTCTTCAATTATGAAATTTTTTGTACTTTGTCTACGAGTACATTAGTGTTTATTGTTTCACACCATATAACAATCCTAGTTTCTAAGGACAGTGCCCCCATGGCTCCAGGATGCATTAAACAAAATTGTGATGGAAAGGGCTGATCAAACTCTGGCCAGTGAACAAGAAAACAAAAAACCTGGGTGTCCGAAACCCAGACCTGTTTTGCAAACATGTCATGTCCAAAGAAGCTGCCCAACTGAAGCAGTACTCTCTTCAACTTCAATCCTAAAGGGGACTGCATGCTGAATATCTGGTGGGTGGTGATTTTGTTCCTCACAGATTCTAACACAGGGTGGCACTTCCTTTTCATGGAGACAGACAACACATGTTTGGAAGATGAGCACAGTGAGGAACCTTCATGTACAGCAATGGGTACAGTTGTGATCTTTGTTCCATACACACAAGAGAGAGGCACTACAACTTAATCCTCAGGGCATTTGTCCAGGTCACCTGCTGCATGTGTGCATACATGATCCAACAATTCACAAGAGAGCTTGAATCTGAGAAACCATCAGTATATAATGTTCAGTAATGTACATTCCTTCCACATTTTTGTGGATATCTGTTTCAATTGCCAGTTCATGAAGCTGAACTTAAAAACTCAAAGTAGTAGTAGTCCAAGCATTGTTTGGTGCCCACCACAAATCCACACTACTTTTTAAAACTCTCAAGGAAGAAGATGATACTTTCCTAAGATCCACCACAACCCAATCTCCACATGTAGCAAAGTGGCATTCTACCCTCCAATTGCAATGGTGGTGAATTGTACCACCCAGAGGAATTTGATTGCAAAAATCCCAGAAACTTCTGAAGTGCTGGGGTGAGCATCAACATGACCTTCCTTGCAACCTATGCCCCTCATGATCCTTGTCTTCAAACTCTGTACACTGTTAAGCTAAAGCCTTGGACTATTCTAAACATCAATAGTTAGTCAAGCTACTAAAATGAGCCCACTCTAGGTATGGTGCTTGCAGTTATGTTTTGATAAGCCCAATATGTGCAGAAATTTGCCTGTAGGCAACCCCATTACGGTGTAGTTTCCACCCACTTTGACTTTCTCCCTCGTTGTCTCTTCATGTTGAAGAAGAGCAAACATAATTCCAACTTCACAAGCATGCTAGCCACCTCTCCAAATGCTTCTTATGCTCTGAAAAAGAAAACACCATATCGCACAACCACATTAGGTTACAACATGGATACTGAGATCACAAAACCGTTGATGACAGTAAGTGATAGGTAAGGCCCTGGGACAGGGGCATTACCAGAATACGGTGTCTGCCCAAGGCAGCAGCCAAGGGCAGTGCTGAATTCTGGTAACTCACCCATCCAAGGGCCTTACTGTGCTAATGACCATGTCAGCTCCTACTCATCACATGAAGACAAAATTGGTGGGCCCTTACAAAAATGTAAGTGAAACATAAGATGACCTCCAGTGCCAGTAGGGAAGATTACGGATTTCAGGTGCCTTCCAAATACACTGGGAAATCTCTGACATGTCATTACATTTATGTCCATACCTTAGGGGCAGATCAACAACATTGGAAGAAGCCCACACACATATCATGCACATCTAAAGAATATATAAATAGGCAAAGGAATATGTGAGATAGAGCAAAGAAGACAGATCACAAGGCATTCCACAAAAGCTACTTGAGACCAACAACTACTAGTGTAACATTTGTAGAGATTGGCCTACTTCAGGATTTCACAACAAATTCAATGCCAACAACATCATCCCACATGGAAGAAGTGCAGTTGAGAGCTTAAAAAAAACGAGAGAAACTCTTCATGAGGATTACAACAACCCACCTTCATTGGTCTGTCTGGCAAGGTTGGCAAGAATAGTGGCCCAGGCAGGTTCTGCATTCTGTGGTGCCTCCTGATCAGACCCAACTACTGGTGACCTTGCAGGAGAGCCATAGCAAGGAACAAGGACTGCAAAGCTGTCCTCCAATTCGTTGTCTGTGAAGTCACTATGATGAGGTTCAAACCAACCCACAGACCAATCTGAATCCTCGGAGTCAGAACCTGACATGGAGATTCCGTCAGCAGGTACTATGACAAGATCAAATTCTGGATCCATGGACCGCTTAGACTGCAGCCTTTTCTGTGATACTCTTCTTCTCCTCCCTTTCCTTTTCTGCCACCCATGAGACGAGGATGATGATGATGATGATGCAGCAGCAGCTGAAGTAGAAGAAGAAGAAGCTACTACATCTTTCACACCAGCTGCACCTCGAGCTATGAAGCTGCTGTGGTGGGTATGGTGGGCTTTGTGAACAGGAGGAGACAAAACTGTGGTGTCTGAGAATGCTGTGGGCTTCCTCCATAGCCCTGCTAATACAATTGCTGTTATGGCCATCCAAAGCTGTTCAGACTCAAGATTTTGGCAACCAAAGAAAAAAAAGTCTTCAAAAGCTGAGCTGAATAACTCTATCTTGCTGTTGAAGGCACAAACCCAACTTTATAGAAAAAAAGGAAAGTTGGGTGGCTAGGCACAAAGCTCCATTCCTGGGTTTCTAAGGCATGAATGAAAGAATAGGTAGACCACAAAAACAGGACTGCCTATGTTTTCTTCAGACCTTCTTCTTCTTCTTCTTCTATCAAAAGGATTTGGACAACAACCCAAAAAAATGGATCATTGCGAGGTTTCAAGTGCTTTGCACCCTCAACAAAACCAGCGGCAGCTACACGGAATGTTTATGCAACACCTCCGGCTTCTCAAGATCTCTTCTTGTGGCATTCGGAACCAAGGTTTCAAAAGGGCACGGATTTGGTGGAAATCTGAGCACAAAACTCACACACAAGTGAAAGCCTATTCTTCTCCAAGCTTCTTTTGATTATTTACTTTCCAAAAGGACAGGAGTTTCTACCATTTGATAAGAAGATGCAAAACTCACATAAATCCAAGTCGCCCAGCAACACCCCAAGAAAAAAAGAAGCAAAAAAAAAAAGCTCTTTCTTTTTCTCTCTCTTTCTCTCTCAGAGAATGTTTTTTTCTTTCTTTCTGTAATGGGTTCTAGAAAATCTCGAGAAAGGATGGGTTTGTTCTTGTGTCACAAGTTGCGAAAAAAAAATGAACCAGCGACACAAAAGATGAAGTTTTGCAAATTTTCTAGCAACAAAACCAACCACCAACCCTTTCTTTCCCTATAATGAAATGGCCCAAAAATAGGCTACCGAAAAAATCCTTTGCTTATGAGAGAGAAGAATAGAAACATGCCTTGCCAACAAAACACACACACACACACAAAAACATACCCCCAACTTCCTTCACAACCTCTCTCTCTCTCTCTCTCTCTGTCTCTCCTATGAGGAGTCCATGGTAGGGAGGGAGTCCCCAAATGAAAGAAGCAACAACAGCAGAGACAAGTTGAGAAGCCAGAGATATATAGTTACCAATGCAACGCTTTGTACTAGGCTGAACAAAAGGAACAAAAGGCTGTATGGGGGCTTCTTGAGTACACCACTAGTTTTACACCCTAGTAGCCTAGCTAGGCCCACCATAACTTGTTTGTTTGTTTTGCCTTCTGGTGGTACAACACCACACCTTTATTAAAAAATAATAACAAACACCTTTTGTATGGAAATGCAGTTGAAAACAAGTTGGGAATAAAGAGGCTCATCACATTATGTGGCTCTGCTCATCATGGCAAAGTTCAAACAAGCGGTAGTTAAATTAAAGAAATTTTCATTGAATCTCTCCCCTAAAGAAAACACATTGAACAGAAGAACTTAAAATGAACAAAATTTAAAACATAAAATGAACTTACATCTGGTGAATATTCCTCATAATGTGGGACCAAATCAAAACCACATGGTTCCATAGTCTTGACTCTCTCCCTTACAGACAAAGCCAACAAAAGTAGAGAACACTGTAGTGTTAAAAGCTGGGAAGGAGCAGAAAGGATACTTAAAGTGTGGCTGTGTGCATTTGTCTAAGGGACTTCCATGATGTGCAGCTATTTAAGCATTTCACAGCCTTGTAAAGCCCTTGGCAGGGTTTTTGCCACTGGGAGGAGCAGGCTGTACAAAGCGGGATTTCGCTCTCATCTCCCCCGGGGAGGGAGTTCTAGTTGTTCATTAGGAATTGTGCTTCTTCATAGGGGATTATGATTTTTTCAATGACAATTAGCTTCTTCATGGGGCTTTCATGGGGTGTTAAGTGGGCCTTCATTGAGTGGGCTTTACATTGTCTAATGCCCTAAGGTGTTAGTTATCTTACACATTAATATTTTACTTTGGAGTATTTGGAACTCCTCCAAAGAAGTGCAGGAGTATTCCGTCTTTTTAATGTTTCTTCTAAGGTAGTTGTGTCTTTTTAATGAATCATTGGAAAGAACCTGGCAGAAAATTCTAGTTCATTTGCAGGTCACATTTACAGAGTGTACAAAATCACGAGGCATTTTGAAAAATGAAATGCCCGTAGGAGTGGGCATTCCATTTTTGAAATACTCCGCATCATTTAAATTTATTTTTTCCAGTGATACTTGGAGGATGCAGGATTTTTTCCAGTGATACTTGGAGGATGTCCTGCAGATACCCTTGGAGCATATAACAGGGAGAAAATGGTAATAAAAATTCGTCTGCTGTGGCACTTTATGTTGAGTAATGCCATTAGAGCAAGGAGTTCCCAAATAAGCGCCCCTCAATTGCCCCTTGGGGGGCACTTAGTTCCAGAACAACTCACTCCACAGGTGTTAGAGCATGCCCAACAGCAGCAACAAAATGCCCATGTACAGCACTACTTTTTGGATGAAGATTTGCCCATGAACATTGTGAAACTGCCCTCCTAGATCGACAGTAGCAGGAAATGACAGTTTCACACCAATAGATGACTGTTTCTTCTTGGCCAACTACAATGATTCGCCCAGGTGGTGAGAGTTCAACAGTCTCTCAGTCCATCTTTTCAGGTTTATGGGTGAGGATGGGGGAGAAAATAAAGACTGCAAACTCGATGTGCTAAATATGGAGAGAGGGCTGCCCTACCCCGACCTGCTCTTCCCTACAGTTAATATCTTTGTGTAAATGGAACTTGAAACCTCCCTTGTCGCAAAAAAATACCTCTGCCCCACCCGGGATGTCCACACTTCAGAATCAAGGGTTCAGATAAAATCGGATTAATAATGGCTGAAAGTTAAAGCACTTGTCTGGAAGTTGTGACGCAGTTACACGGCACCACCATGTCTGCAATTGCCCCAAATGAGAAAGCCAAAAAATTCAGGGCTTTAGGGGGGAGGTTTGTCTAAACCCAACTTCCTTAGCTCACCAAAAAACAAAGCCAAAAGTTTCTCAGGGCTTTGGGAGGTTTGTCTTCCACCCAATTTTCCCTTCCCTGAACTCACTAACTCTTTTGCCTTTACTGATTTATTATTAGTTGGTGATGCTAAGGTAGATGTGCCCAAAACCACCTTTGTAAAGATGAACTCAAGTTTTGAAATAAAAGTTAAAACAACTTATGAATATTTTTATTTTGAATAGAAGATGTCTTGTAGCTTTACCTATAGTCTAGTTTTCATCTGAAATTTAATAAAATGGTAAATTCTCACAATTCTTATTCATAGCATTGGTACACAAATATACAATTAATGATTATTTAAATCCATCTGTCGCTTGAATATGAACCAATAACCAACATCATGTACTCTAAGTACACATAAATGTCAATTTCAACAATAAATAACTAAAAAATAGTTTACCCTACCAGATGATTTTTGTCGCATCTACCTTAAGAGCATTCCAGACCCCTTGCCTCCTTTCCTTCATCCCATTTCTAATTATTTTCAAGGCAACAGAGTGACACATGTTTATAATACCTTAAAGGGATACCAACTCTCTCAACCCCAGCTGGCCCCACTTTTTGAGCAAACATCACAAACTTCACAAGCAACCTTAAGTAATAAACAAAACAAGATGCAAGAGTAATAAGTAAGCAAGATTTGCCTCTTGCTCTTTCTCTCGCACAACCCATGAACTTACCCTTCGTTCACCTCGCCTACAAATGCATCCCCAAGCATAGAAATAGACTTACTAACATTTTAGTGAACAAGCACTAGATGGTCACATTCCATTTATTGGCTCTGCGTGCAACAACAGTGAGAATACATTGATCCAACTGCTGCTCCCTATTTTCAATTGGTCAATCATAACGATTGGTCCAGATGGTTTGCTATTAGTAGTCTCTCACCTATTTGCAGTCCCAGTTTTAGTTTAATGGGTGGGGTTGGGAAAACGAAAGTAAATAACTAAGCTTGGATGTGAGAAGTAATTTTGCAGTCTCGTATACAGAGCACTGCTGGTGATGCGCAAAGGGCCTGTACATACCTCCAAATGGGAGGGTCATTCCATTTCTTTCTTTTCATTATGCCTCATTGATTGAATGGCCCATACCTCTGTGTGACAGGGCATATGTAGTCAGCATGCACGCCAATGAATAAGCCAATGGTAGAATCAAGTGGAATATTTGGGTTCAGTGGTGAGAAAACGAAAGAGGACCGATCACATGGCTGACATAAGAAGGGAATCAAAATGAGGGAGGGCCCCAATCATGCTAAAAGCCATTGTTCACATCAAATACTGGCAAATTTGTTTTATTGTTTCCCAACATATGAACTTTGATCATATGATTCCACATTGGCAAATCATTTCTAGGTGACAAATTGAGAGCATAGTGGAAAAAAAAAAGTCACAATTTGTCAACTAAATGTCTTTTGAGTGCTCTTCACCTTGACCCCTGCACTACTTATTAGTGTGTGTGTGTGTGTGTGTGTGTGTTGGTCCATCAAGCATAGAAACAAAATGTATGTACTTCATTGTTTGGAGTTTGTCATATATTATTGTTTTATTGCCTAATCATGTTTGTTGGGCCATGCCTCTCCACAAGGACTACACATTCATTTGGGTCTCCACAAGTTAATGTTAGAAGTAGCTTGCATCTTATTCACAGAAATAGGGTGATCTTCAAGCACATGGATGATGGGTGTATAAAATACTTATTTCACTAAAAACAACTGAAAAGCCCAAGTACTTTGGGCGTGCATAAGGGGAAGCAAACCATTAATATTCCACTTATTTCAAAGGTCTACTACCGTTTGTTTACACCATTGTTTTGCATTTCACTTCATTAGTTTTGTAAATATCAGGGCATGGACCTTGTGTGTTTTACACCTTTATTATAGTATTACTCAATTGTATCCCCAATATTATCAACCTACAATATTGCCCCTTGCACTACTTAGGCAAGAATGGGTGCTGAGCACAATTACCAAATTATCTAATAGGTGACCAATGAGGTGACACAGTCTAGGCCCAGGTTATTTTTTCATTTAGGACTGCGGGAGCTGGAAAAGTTGGAGATTTTGTGAATTTTGGGGGATTTGTTCCCCCAATCTTCCAAATAGAGTTCCTAGTGCTGTTCTCATTATTATGTCCCCAATTTCTTCAGGATGTTGTCCTTAATTTGATCCCATATGCTTTGCCCAGCGTTTCCTATGTTGTTCTCACAGCTCTCATGTGTCTCCATGTTGCTTCCAACAGCTGCACTTTTTCTCTCAGCTTGATCCCACAAAATCCCACTCTTTTTGCCCTATACAAAGGTGGTGCAAATGGGCAAAGCTATGCAAACTCTAAGCATCTTAGGAGTGCCCAAAGTTCCCAAACTTTTCATGTTGAGGATGTGAAATTTGGCCAATCAATGAAACCCATTTACCTGAAAAAAAAAACAAAGTTTTGAGGTTTGGATGCAACCACAAGTAATTCATAGAATTCACATTATATTAAGTCGTTATGACTTGTTTCTTACATATCCTAACCATGGTAAAAGCATAAAAACAAGCAATTGATTTCCACATTATCTCATAATTAACAACTATGGAACAACCTGAAAAAGGATTGTTTGCATATGTGTGTGTGTGTGTGTGTGTGTGTGTGCTATGTCAATTTTTGGGCCATACCACACTACTGGCACTAGAATTGAGTGGCATGGAGAAATTTGGATGTGAAATCACAAACAAGCTTTTTTTTCCCCAAATTTTGTGGTTTTTAATGTTTTACAACTTTTCCCAAAAAAATTGCAATTTATTCTCGAGTTTACACTTTTAAAAATTTCCAAAAACTCCCACATTTTTTTTGTCTTCACAGGGAATTATTTACCCCCCCCTCCAAAATACTGATTACAAATCTTCATGGGTCCAGTGGCTTTTGCACTATTAATGGCCACACAACCAAGAGTCACTTGAAGGAAGAAAACTGATAAAGTGGTGGGGTCACATTAAAAAAAAGAAGTATTTTCAATAAAGTTATCCGGAAAGTCAGGGGATTAGGGGGCGAGAACGGCCAGTTTTGGCATAATAGTGCATCAAATGCATAACTAGGAATGAAATTTTACAAAACAAAATAACTGGGACCCAAAATAGTTTTTCCACCAACTTTGGTAGTAAACTGAGTTTCATCCCCTCTTTCCTTTTTCCTGAACGCCTACACTGCTGCTACATATATTTTCACTGCTCCTACCTATACAACTACTATTTGTTACTATCGAACCTTGTGCATTGAATGCTCAGTTTCAGCATTTCATACTGAGATCTAATAAAATTTTCTTTCTTTGCAGATACCACCAAAAGAGGGGATGGGTCTGAAAGCAGAGGGGATAGGAGGTGAAAGAGAGGGTGACTTTACGGATAACTTTAATATCAATTAAGAGATTTTTTTAGAATGCTTCGATCACAAAAGTCCAGGGAAGCTTGCACAAAGGTGGAGTGAAGACGAAAATAAAAAGCCTAGATTTGTGGATTTTCAGGAAGTATTGCCAGGGAATCTTACAAACTCGGGTTTGCTCCACCTCAGCTCCAACTAAGCAAATATCTCACACATTCAACTCTTGTGTGGTAGTCACAAAGGCAGCCCTTTAATTATTATCTCTACCGATTACCTTTCCTACCGATGTGCACATGCTAGTTCAGTGGTTTAGTATTGGTATTCTGCGAGTATGTATTTATGGCTATTGGTATGTCATGAATAAATACTTGCTGGATACCAATAGCCAAAATTTCCCCTACCCATGAGTTTCCAGTGGCTCATTCAATAGGCATGTCATCTAAGAATGAAAGGGTATTTTAGCATTAATTGGGGGAAATGAGGGCTGGATGCAAAAGTAGGACACTTACAACTAGTTCATGTAAGAATACCGTAGCCTAGGGTCAGTTTCCACATTGACAAAACAAATAATTGTTTTTTTTCAGAAAATGAATTCATGTTTTAATTTTGAAATTATACATTTCCATAGTTTACTATAACATTTTGATATGAATACTGAATTTATTCAGAATGTAGCTTATGATAATTATGATGATTTTCAACATGACAACTTCATATTTTTCACAAATTTTCATTTCCATATTTTGAGGATTATTTAATGATGAAACTGACCTTAGGGTAAGGTATGAACGACATCATCTTCACTTTGAGTAGGAGGAGATGCTCATGTAGATAAGCATTTCAACACACACAGACATGGACAACATCGTGACAACACATATGACATACACTAAACAATAAAACATCGACAACATTGTGATGACACTCTCTACTCTAATATGACACATATCACTCCACAAAACATTGACAGTGTTGAAGCCAGCCACACTTTCTGCTCTAAGTAACACATATTTTGGGGGAAGGGAGATCTCATTGGAAGGCCATGGTAAAATGCTTTGTCCAGTGTTGTGGAGATGACAATGTAATGTTGACACTCACTTTTCAGGTTCCGTGTCAAGGTGCTCAATAATTTTATTTTCTTTCAAAATCCACTTCGGTAGTTTAAAAAATAATTTATGAAATTTCAATAATAAAAGAGCCCTTCTTTGGCAGGTTATTTGGACTCAGCATCTACAACAGAATTAGAAGTTTTATGACATTTTTTATTGCTTCTTTTTTAAACAATGAGAAGAGATAATAAAGTTATTCGTAAAATAGTCCTGAGTTTGAGTCTCGCTTTGAACTTGAATATGGAGGGTCTACCCTTGTCTCCCTAGTTAATGTTTTAGGTAGTCCTTTACCTAATCTTTAGGTATTGCATAACTTAAGTGTCTCTTTAGATAGTTTCTAGGTAGGCCTTATGTAGTTTTTTTTAATGTAAGCTTTTGATAATCTCTATCTAGTTCACTAGATAATCTTCTAGGTAGGCTTTATGTAGCCCCTTAGATAACCCTTGAGTATCTCATAATCTAAGTAAGATTTTAGGTGTCTTCCTAGATTCTTTAGGTTGTTCCTTATGTAGTCTTTAGATATTTGATAACTTAAGTAGACCTTTAGATGATTCTTTAAATAAGTCCTAAGTAATCCCCCTAAGTAAAACTCTAGTTGTCTCCTAACTTAAGAATTTTTAACTAACCCCTTATGTATTCTTGACTTTTGTGATAACTTTAATGTTCCAAAAAACGATAGGATAGAAGTTTTTTTTATCAATCATTGAATATCTTCTCTACAATGGTGGATTAACCTAAAACAAGAAACTTTTAGGTTTTCACCAATTTTTGTTTCCCTTATATTGTTGTACCTATATGGCCTCGTTGTTCCATCTTTAATTCTTTTATTTAGCATTCTCAATTCATTTCTGACTCAAGGATATCTACTTTCTTCACCTTTTATCTTGACAATGGATTTAATTATCTCCACCTAAAAAACCCACATTTCCAACTCTTGTTTGTTTTTCTTTGATCTCTGGAATTCTTTTCTCAAGCTTTGTATCTATAGCCTTTTTCTATGACTCCCTCATAAAGACCTTGTTTTCAACTTTGATCACATTTATCTCATGAAAAACATCACATTTATAATCCTCAAACCCTAATCACTATGAAAGAGAAAATAAAAATAGTGTAATAGAGAATAAGGCACCATAGAAAATTGATTTCTTTCCTAAATTTTCTAAGTCCAAGATAATAATTTCCTTAAATTTTGGCATTTCAAAAAAATCAACATTTTCAAAAATAATTAATTACCGCCAAACATGAAAATGTATTATGGTATTCTTTTGCTTTTAAAAGATCATATTTCTGTTTCCAAACCATCACAAGTCATATGATTAGGAGAATTTCCAGGTTGGATTAAAAGAGCATCAAGAATATATAGCCTAGTTGCCTATCTTGCAAAGGGTTGCAGACTTTATAAAGCACTCTAAGAAATTTCCTATGAGTTATGGAGGGCACCTTTATGTTTGTGAATAATGCCCCCTTTGTTTTACCTTATGTTTACAAGAGGCCTACTAGTAGGTGGAAGAGGCCTACTATGTAGGCATAAGGTGCCTTGCGATCCTACAATGATATGACCTACCCATGTTTAGGCTCATTGTAAACACCTCATACAATTCTTTTAGTGTAGTTGAAGGTCGTGTTTCTCACCATAAATTTTTATGTGGAAAGGGTAAGCATCTCAAAACCAAGAACCCAAAGTCCATAGGAGTGAGCCTTGAGTTTTTCGAATCCTACTACGGATCTTGTGTTTTTCTGAAATTTGTGCCCTCCTTTTTTCTCACTCATGACAAATTGTTGGGTATCACAATAAACTTTCTGAAAAATAAAAACCCCTATGGATCTCAGACAGGAGCTTTTACCAGAATAAGGGCCCACACAAGGCAAAGCATGGGCCCTTATTCTGGTGAACCCAAGGGTAGAGGGCTTCACCTAGCCCCTGCATGTGAGGAAAAAAAAAACTCATCATAATTGGTTGCCAAATTTCACCTCATCCTTCTCACATTAAAAAAAAAAGGGGTCCCTTGGATAATACTTGGGGGAACCATGATGTCTTCTTATCCACTTCCTAAAAGGATGCAATAATCTCAGGGATGAAGGAAGACAATGGATGACTCATGCTTGGTTTGGCAAAACAAACCACTTATTATTTTCTATATTATGATGATATTTTTATATTTCTCCCTTGTGATTTTCTAGAGAATTAAACTCACTTTTCACTGCGTTTCACAATTACTGGCCCATGTTGTTGTACATTACTAATGTACAACCCGTGTATATTGGACGTTATTACAATACCTACTAAGGTTGATCCATAAAAGGCAAACATATGAGACAATCCTAAAATCAAATCCACAAAGTGGTGTGATGTCAAACAAGTTTGCAAAATGCAAGACTTGGCACCACAATTGATTCTTGAGCATTGAGAGCAACAAGAGCTTGGGAGGAGCAAAAAGTCCGACAATTAGAAGTTGTTGAGAGGTGTGGTAGATTGACCATGCCCAGCCTCAATTTTTTGTGAAAAACATAACCCAAACACTATTGTCCCGTATTTTGAGGGGAGCCATGGTTCAATGCAAAAAACAGGCACTGGGTCTCCCACAGCATGGAAGAGACCAAGCAGACCAGTGCATGCTGCCTGCAAAAGTTTATGTACTCGGGGTTTTTTGAAGACCCAAAAAGACCATTAGATATGCTCAGAAGTTCAGACCCACTATCTTTATTGAATGAGCATACATAGGCCATACACCTTAACAATTGGAAAGCACAAACAACTCCAGCCAAACTGCTACTTGAGTGAGGATAACTTGAAGCAGTTGGGGTCTGTTATATATATGTTTGTGTACCTAGGGTAGAGTGGCCCATCATGGATCACTAGCCTACTGCAGATCTCTTTGGCAAATCTTTCTCAAATTTTCTTCATTTTGAGTGATTTAAAATGTTATAGGAGCGCCTTCTCAAGCTCTACAAATCATCTTTGCAATGCAAAGCCAGAGGAGCAGCCAAAAAAAGAGTAGTAAAGAAAATACGTTTTTTTTAATTACAAAATGTTTTTTCTTTTCATTTTTCTTCATTTTTACCCCTCCTACTTCATCAGTGCATAACTTTCTCATTTTTTGGGTTCAGATTGAGTGATTTAAACCGCTTTGAAATCGCCATCTTAAGCTTTACAAATCATCTTGTAACTCTAAAGGCAACAGAGTAATATTTAAGGGTTTTTTGAAAGGATCAGAAAGTGGCTATGTGCTGTTGCATTGAGACTTGTTGTGTAAAATGACCCTCCCCCTACTTCAGGGGGCCATAACTTTCTCGCCTCTTGTTCATTTTTGTCGATTTTTAGTGCCATAGATGTGCCAAGAGGAGGGCTTCATCTACTCTTTGGACACCATAAACAATGGGGCCCTCTTGCAAAACTAATGAGCAAACCCTACCTTAAGTGATCCGTGATGGGATGTTCTACCCTATATCTCTTCATACATGAATGTGTGGTTGAGCTCTAAACAAGTGAAGCAAATTAAATGTGGTACCAGGCTTGATGGATGCTATTGGAGGACAATCAAAGTATTTCCTCCATTTTGTTTATTGTATATCAATTATGATGGGTGTTTTGAACTATCTATACCTAGTATCTATCATAAAATTTTCAAATATAAAAATGTCATACAAGGGGTAAAGATCATTTCTTTCCTAGCAAGATCTCATGTGAATCTTTTTTCCCCATAGTTATCTTCTTGTCCAAATGGATTTTCATAAAGGGCTGAATGTTGGGATGTTTATCTTGTGTAATTTGACCCCACCTTCCAAACCAAGATGCCTCGGAAAGAAAGGAAGGTAGGCTTAAAATCTTAGGGGAAAAGGGAAGTGGAAAAGTTCCTTTTACCCAAGATCTTGGATATCACTTAATTCTTTATTTAATGTTCATCAACAACCAATTTTTATTAATTTTTTTTGAAATTTTAAAAGGTTGCTCGCACAATGGATGAAAAGTTAGGGAACTTATATGGTTCCTTATGGTAAGCATATAAGGAAGTTGTATCAACTTAAATTTTTTGGAAGGTTGCATAATAGATGAATGTGTCATTTTAGTTCCTCAATTTTTCATTCATTACACGACCTTCTTCCCCATTTTTCATACATTGTGTAATTTTTATATTTTCAAATAATGTTCAAGATGAGTTCCTCAACTTTTCATCCATTGTGCAACCTATCAAAAAGTCCAAAACATGTTACACAAATTTATAGGCAATGAGAATTCTTTAAACCAATATCCAAGTTCCTCAAATAAGAAGATACTTTCCCTACCCAATCCTAAAGGGAAAGCATGGCCCAACTTTCCCTTCCCTGGTTGGGCAACTTTCCCGCATCCCCTCCCTGGATGGAGAAGGCCTAAGACAAGTTGCCCAACAGCTATAGACTTTGTTCTCCCCTATATGAGTATTGAGAAACAAATTGGATCCAAGATCTTCCCATATGAAGAAAAAATACATAGGTGCTGCAATAGAATTTTCATGAAAAACCCTAAATACATATCTTTTACTATCATTTCAATTTTGGCATTAATAGAATTATTTTTGAAAATGTTGAATTTTCTTGAAATTATCTGTTTGAAATGTCACAATTTGAGAAAATTACAAGGGAGAGCAAAATACAAAAATTGGTGGAAACCCAGAAGCCTCTTGCTTCAGACCAGTGCACTTGTAGAGCAAGTATTCAATTATCCTATCTATATTTCTCCATCATATAATTTGGTGAAATATATATCTCCCCATTTTAGCAAAAACTTGCAATAAAAAATGCTGTAAAAAGTCTCATTATGTTAGAGGTTTGAAATCTAAAGAACCTATCAAAAAAGGTGCCTATATTATTGCCAAAATTCCATAAATTATTTTTTAAGTGCCAAAGTGGATTTTGAAAACAAAATAACTATGCAGCACCGAACCTGAAAGGGTTCTATGGTCCACATACTTTACAAAACGAAATAACTGGGACCCAAACGACTTTTTCTACCAATTTTGGTGGTAAACTGAGTTTCATCCTGTCTTTCCGTTTTCCTGAGCACCTTCACTGCTCCTACCTGTAAAAGTAGTATAGTTACTCTCAAACCTTGCGCATCAAATGAATGTTGAGTTCAAGCATTTCATACTGAAATTTAATCAAATCTCCTTACTTTGTAGATACCATTTAGAGAGGGTATAGGGGGTGAAAGTAGGCCCAAAGAAAAGGTGAAAACAGGGTGACTTTATGGATAACTCTTATATGTGAAACTCCTGACACTTGAATAATCTAGTAGTTCTTCTTCCTCCCCTCCCTTGTTGGGAATGCCTTGCGTCATTTTTCACAGGTTTACACATTTTTTCCCAGTATGATACCTTTTTTGGGTCTTCAAAAATTTGCCCAAATATCTTCTTCCCCCACCCCTCTTTAATTTTGGAAAAGTTGAAAAAAAGTAGAGGTTTCTACATTGGCTTGTGTGTGAAATAGTGATCATTTTTTTTTTAACAAATATGATGTCTCCTTGCAACTTAAAGTTACTAAAAGAATTCATAAAGTTTATCCAAACATCTTTGTCCCCTATTTAATTAACAAAAATGAAATGGAAAAGGTGGGCGTTAGATATGGGACTTGTGTGCAAAATACGCATCACTTTCTTTGAATGTCATTTTGCTTGCAACTTGGTAAAGTTGTGTGTCACATGAGTTTTGCCGGAGAATACTGTAATGCAGGGGCAGCTTCCACACAGGTCAAATGATTAATCAATTATGAAGATTCGATATCAAAATATAAGATATTTCACAATATTTCAAAAGATTCTTAAGTTTCCTTCTCAAACTTGTGTTCTTTGAAAAAAAAAAATGTTCTTTAAAATTTTCAACTTGCCTACGAATAATATAATTAGTGTCAAAGTTGCCAAAGTACTACAGTAACAATGCTTGTTAGTTTACACAATACACTTCCTTTCTTTGTCACAAAACTCAAATCCTTCATGTGAAATAGAATCCAATTGGTTCCTCCATCAGAAATTCCATTTACTTACAAATTAACATTAGCTTACCAACCTTGTTCAATGATACAAAACACTAAATTGTAATGTGTATCCAATATCAAGGAAATTTAAGGCCCCAATTTTTTGACTTATTTTGATCAAAACTACATGTTCCAAAACAAAGGATTTGTTTTAATTATTGCAAAAAGTCAATTGTATTTTTATAATTTATAAATATTTTTAAAATAAAAAAACACTATGAAGGAAGGGATGAAGGGGAAGCACATGGAGTTGGAACTTTTTTTTAATTGTTTACTTCAATAACTAGCCCCAAGGCAATGCATTATAAATGGGAACCAAAACACCACCAGGACAAGGGGGAGGAAGCCCCTCACCACCATCACCCCCCCCCCCCCCCAAAGCAAAGGACAAAACCAAACCAGAACTTTGTTTTTTCACATACCAACGACCATTTGAAATCTCCAATGTGTCATCTCATTCTTGACCTTGTTCGTTCCACATTTGAGCTAGAACTTATCTACAACCCTCAACATTTCTTTAGCAAATGACAAGCTTTCATTCTCTCTCCCTTGGTAAGTCATCAAACTAATGGAACAAAAGGTCCTTAGATTAGCATAACACCCCTTGTATTCAAGGCTTGGAAAGAATGGACAAAGAACACATTAGGTTATACATTGTGGGTATAAGCAATTGGTTAATGGGCATTATAAATCATGTAGCATCGTCTTGGTCACATGCAACAAAGGTCCAAAGAGGAAAGAAGACTAGGTCTAATGGAATTGGTGAAGGTGCACCCCATTAGCCTTAACCAATTTTTTTGATGTTTATTATGGACACATATTTTTAAATCTAAAAAGCCATGTCATACTTATGTATATCTATATTCTAAATTTGACAATGACACACAAATCTTTCAAGTGTGTTCATTTTTAACAAGTGGTATGTTTTATCTTTCAATTGGACTTGGACCATATTGATGTTTGCAAACCTAAATCTAGGAGTGAAGTGCTCAATAATCAAAGGCCTTCAAAAGGGCTTGTTTTGATGTGTTAAATCAAGTTCCAAGTGGTTTCTAAGGATAGAAACCAAATCAGATATGTGAACTTTCGGCTATTAGCAATCTAGGAATATCAACAATCCACAATTTAAGTCTTGCTCAAGAACAACAAACGTTACCAAAGGACAATTTTTTAACCTTTGTAAAGATATTTACTAACCATAAATCCCCTAGCTCACCCCCCCTTCCCCTTTTCAATTATCGCCAACTTTATGGAAAAACTCCCAAGGAAGCACATTATGGCTTGTAAAACTTTCCTGGGTTTATGGAAAAACTTTCAAGGAAGAACATTATGTACTTTTTCAAATGAAAAAAACTTCCAAAATCTACACACACACACACACACAAAAACAATAAAATGGGCAGTGATGTAAACGCAATTAAAAATTTCAAAGCTTTTCAATTGTTAGGCAAGCAAACCCCACCCCCCCTCCCCCTGCCCCCCCACATGTTATATAAAATGTCCAAAAATGTTATTAAAAAAAATTTGTCCAAGCAACACCTAATACATAACCTTGCTGCACATAATTGGCTCTAAGTACCTAAATTTCTCAATATGTTAATAAAATTTCTAATCAAAAATTTCAATATTCAATTAGAATGTTATTAACATTTCAAATGATTGTAAAGGCCCCACAAACTCGTGTAATTTATCCATAATAAAAGTCTATTGAATCAATGCTCCCCTTTCTTCACCATATTCGCCTCAAAAAAAATCATTAGTTCTAAAAGATATTTCAACACCAAGGACCAAGTTTTTCATTAATAACCCAATAGGGTGCAATCAAATCAGTAGGAGTACAAGCAAATGTAACTAGTGCTAAATGTTGTGTGTTTTTTTTTAATCAAGAGTTGAACTAATGTTGTAAGTTTTTATTAATTGTATATGATAATGTTTGTAATATATATTATGGGATGCCTGAAATTATTTGGATTGAATTTTATGAATATAAATTATCAAAAACATTCATAAAGCATTGTCATTAATGCTTTCATTATTTTTATTTTTTTTAAAAGACTTGGAATGCTTTCAATTTAATGGCATAATCACATACAATAATTATCCACACCTTTACATTATAATGTAATATGTCATTAAAAAATTAATGATTTTTTTCTTATGAAATTCATAATTTTATAATTCATCACCATTCGTAACCAAAAATAATTTGCCACATCATCCTATCAAATACCAAAGGTTCATTCATTACTTAATGACTCACTCCAAACATAACCACTTGTGAAATTTTCATCAATTTTGGTTCACCTGTACTTCAAATTTGAAATGATTATGTAATGTTATATATTATATAGTACTTTATGACATGTAAAAATTTCAATTTTTCTCATTGACAAGAAAAGGTTCAAAAGCACCAATGTAAAACTATAATCTCTTTAGAAGTTTTCATTGAACTTGAATTTAGCTTGAATTGGTCTTGATTTGCATTAAATTTTTTGGAATGGTTTTTAATTTTCATTATAATAAATATTATATTGTTGATTTTTGCACAAACACACCACTAATTTATTCACATTAATTAGGATGTATAAATGCATTAAATGTAACACAAATTGTTCTATATTTTGTTCAAATTTTGTCTTCAACAAGGATGCATGAATTAAATTGCATGTTTGATGGAATCTCAATTTTTTTACTTGTGTTTTAATCAATTAAAATATGTAAAGATTTACTAAATTGGATCTTTGTGATTAATTATATGAAACTTATATATTGTTGTATCAAAAAGTTCATGTGAGTGGATGAAACACAAATGAGAATATAGTCAACCAACATTTGGTTTTGTTTAAATGGTTAACAACAACTAACTTCTTCATTAGGTTTAAGGCTAAAGGTTTTTTAAAAAATGAAAGATTGTTAAACATGAATTTCAATGGCATTGTTGAACAAAGAATTGCATTTGTTACTCATTTGAAGATGAAGATCATTGAACATGAATTACAATTATGTCTAATAGGTTTTGAATTTGGTTTTAGAAAAATGTTGCACCTATGGAAAAGTCAACAAAAAAATTTGAAAAAAAATTAATCAAATAAACAAGCATGTTTGGGGGATGACAAAATACATACTATTGTCATGGATGCCAATGCCATAGGTCTCATTCTTTTGAATGTTCATCCATGACTTATATCATTTTTGTACCTAATTTTTAATTTAATTTCAGTTCACTTTTAATTAACTTGCAATTAAAATTTAGTTTATTTCTAATTAATTCTTAATTAATTTCTAGTTAAATTATAGTTAAATCTGAATTAGCTCTCAATTAATTCCCAATCAACTTGAATTAAGTCTCAATGAACTCTTGGTTAAACTTCCAATTCACTCCTAATTAAATCCTAATTAATTTTTGATTAACTCATAATTAAATTTTGGTTAACCCTAATTAAGTTTAGTTAACCTTAATTATTTCCCAATTGATTCATAGTTAAGTCCCAATTAACTTTCAATTAACTTTTAATTGACTATCAGTTAAGAAGGTTTTCAAAAAGCTTCTTTACTCGATGCACACATAGAAACCTCCTTGCAAACTTCTTTGAATTAGGTCCCCAAAGGACTATAAATAGAAGTAAGACCCATCATTTCCTTCAATTTGTTCAACATTAGTTTCAAGCATGATCTTGCATTATAACCTTGTCATGTATATTTCATGTTCATGTTTGCATATGTTAACATAATAAAAATTTATTTTCACATTTGTCTTGCACATTTCATGTTCTTATTTTTAATTCTTATGTTTTTGTTTTTGAATCACATAACCTTGTTTTATTCCTTGTTGGAAAATTAGACTTAAATCATTTTTTTAACCTTTGTTCTTGTGGTTTTTTGTGTTTTTAGCAATTTGAACAAACTCCATTAGGTCTACATCTATTTTTACATCTATAAATCATTTAGGAGTTAGATTACTTTTGGAGTTGAGTGTGGATTAACCTTTTTCTTCAAAGGAATTTTTTTCAAAAAGTTACAACTTACCCACTTCTTGTTGATTAGGGTTGTGGATTACCCACCTCTTATTGGTGTTATATTTCACAATGTTCATAATCATGTTTACATCCATCCTTGTTTTCTTTAAAAATCTTGAACACGAAAATCAAGCACTTCATGAATTTATTATTCATGTGCAAATTAATCAAACTTCGACCTATTTGGGATGAATTTTGGCAACACAAACCCAACCAAAGGAACCACAAGCAACCTACCTAACAAGTTTGATGGCACACATTCAAAGTTTTGAAATTTTGTCAATCAAATGTGTTTGGTCATCTAACTTCATCTTTGTCAATATCCAACTAGCCCAATTCAAGTTGGACTCATTGGCATCTTGTTGTCAAAGCATGACCTTTGCTTGGTTCACACGCCTTGACTTGCAACCAAGGCAAGGGCTTACAAGGGTGTGGGCCAAGAAAGAAGCCCGAGAGTCGCATCTCATGCTCCTGGGAGTGTAGGAGAGTGTGAGGGAATGAACCCTCACACTCCCAAGGGAGTTGCATTTTGGGAATTGGAGTCCTGGTAGGCTCTCGAATTTTCAAAGAGTGATTGCAAGGGTCAAAACCCATTGGATTGAAGTGTTCCTTATATCATTGAAAATCTCTTGGAACGTACATGTCTGAAATGGGTTTGCATAACCCATTTGGACACCTGAAACACAAGTTATGGCCAAAAAAAGGGTCGGGAGTCGAATTGACAATTTAACTCCTGATCATTAAAAGTCGGGAATCATCCCGAGTTCCTTGCGTACAGGTGGTGTGCAACATATCGTTGGAAATCTCTTGACAAGGGCTACAACTTTGCTTTAGACCTCATCTCGATCGAAGGTCTGCAGAGAAAGTTATGGGCCCCCAAAGTCGTAGGAGTCCTAAGTTCGAGAATTTCGAGATTCCCATTTGGGAGTCTCGAGACAAAACGCCATTTGGATGTGGGCCTTGTGGAGAGGCACAAAGTATACTGTAAGGGGGAAGGTGGTGGCTTCCCCTAAATTTGGGCCATGGTGAGTTTTGTGAATTCGAGTTTGCCCGTGGCTCGTCTTAGCACCAAAAGTGCTCCAGCTATGCACTAACCAACTTGTTGATTAGTTTGCATAGGTTCATGTGACTGATTAAGTGCTTGTCATTCTTCCTAGTCTCATCTCGGAACTCCAACACACCCCTCTACCCCCAAGTGTTACGAGCCAAAGAGCGTGCCCCAACTCCTTACTCTTCCATTGTTTTCACTTCAAATTCACATTTGAATCTATCAAGGAGCTTGGGATCGCGTCAAATTGCCTTTGCTCAACAACTTTGAATTGTTTCTTGAAAAGTTCATTGCCACCTTTAGAGATTCAAACAAAGAATGCATGTTTAACATCAAAATATGATATTTTTGTCAATATCACGTTTAACTATGGTATATGCATCATAGTTTAAATAGTTAGCTTGTAATATTTCATGGGGTGAAGTAATGTTCATAGGTCAATTTTAGTTTGGGTTATGAGGTGATGTAAAAGATTCGTTATTCATTTTGCCAAACCTTTCAACATTAAGTCAAGCCATTGGATAAGCTATTCGGTCTGACAACAAGCTTTGTGAACGTTAATAAAAAAGACACCATGAACCCACATTGAAAACACAAAAGAGTTTTGCACCATTAGCAACATAAGGAGTTTTTCACCTACAACGTTAATTTAAGTTTCGGCAACCTTGCCAAAAGATGACCCCATGCAAATTGATAAAATAATATTCAAGCCCCTCACAAAGAAAAATAAACAACGTCGATGTAGAAATAATATTTGTTTATATTGAATTTTTGGCGCAATTTTAAAAAATTTTAATGTGCAAAATGAAGAATGTCATAACTATGCCAAAAAATCATGTTATCATTGGATTGTTTTGGCTTGTTCTACATAATTTGTGAATGGATTGGCATACACGGAGTCTTCATTTTGAAACACCACAGCACGAGGCCCTGGAATGTGAAGCCTTCGTAAAAAATATGCAAAATTTGAAGCAAAAAGAAGACTTAGATGGTGCAAGAAGACCTAGGTGCCCAAAGTTTATATTTGTTGGAGCAAAAGCCTTCATGAAGGTTGCCACAAAAGGAGATGCATTCTTGATTTATGTTCTTCCCTCACCAGATGTTGAACCACATCCACATGAAATTCCTTCTTAGTACCAAGAATCCAAGGATGTGTTTGAGAAGAGAAATGGGAACACCTTGCCCAAACATCGACAATACAATTACACCATTGATATTGTGGAAGGAACACAACCTCCATTTGGACCCATCTATAATTTTTCGCAAGACAAACTTGCAACACCTTGTGAATACCTTAATGAGAACTTCGAAAAGGGGTTCATTTGACATTCAAAGTTTCCAACTGATGCCCCTATTTTTTTGGTCAAAAATAAAGATGATTTTTTATGAATGTGTGTTGATTATCATGGACTAAATCGACTCACCATAAAAAATTAATACCTTTTGCCCCTGATCCTAAGGTTGTTGGATCAACTTAATCATGCTAAAGCATAGTTATGACATTCTTCATTTTGCACATTAAAATTCTTTAAAATTCTTCATTTAGCACCTTGTCATAACATTCTTTACCCGCGAATGTTTACCAAATTACACTGGTTGATCTATAAATTTTTTTTAAATTCTTTAAAATTCTTGCTTCTTTGGGCTTCCATAACATTCTCGCACCAAGAATGTCATAACTATGTGCTAAAGTGTATACCAAGATTGACCTACATGGAACATACAACTTGGTGCGCATTCGAGAAGGCGGTGAATGGAAGATGGTGTTCAGAACCGGTTATGGCCATTTTGAATATGTTATGATGCCATTTGGCCTTACTAACATGCCTACTATTTTTCCAACATCTAATGAATGTTTTTTTCCATGAATACTTGGATGAATTTGTGGTTTGTTACATTGATGACATCTTCATTTCTCAAAGAACGTGGAGGACCATGAGCGCCATGTACGTCTTGTTTTGGATAAACTTTGGGAGGCTGGACTTTACACCAAATTGGAGAAATGTGAATTCCATCAATTAAAGTGGAATTCTTAGATTACATCATTTCCAAAAATGGCATTTGCATGAATCCTTATAAGTTTCAAACCATTGTTGATTAAACTACTCCAACTTTTATTCAAGATGTCCAATGTTTTATTGGATTTGCCAACTTTTATCAACATTTCATTGCCCACTATTCTTCTATAGTGGTCCTTTCTTATTCAATTGACTAGGAAAGACCAACATTTTTCTTGGGGAGTTGAAGCTGATAATGTCTTTCAATCTTTGGAAGCTTCTTTCATGATTGACCCACTTTTGATTTGTGCAAACCTTTTCAAACCTTTTGTTTTGGAAACAAATACTTTCGACTTTGCAATAGGTGTCGTGTTTTCACAACTTGGAAAAAACAATCTTCTTCATATTGTTAATTTCTATTATTGTAAGTTTTTTCCTATAGAAATTAATTACAATATTCATAAAAAAGAACTTTTAGCCATCGTGGATGCCTTTGAGGAGTGGTGTCATTTGCTAGAAGGAGTTCAACATGAAATCACTATGTATCCAAATTATAAAAATTTGCAATATTTCATGACAAGTGTTTTGAATCGACACCAAGCTTGGTGGGCATTGTCCTGGTTTCAATTCCAATTTGACATCACATATCACCTTGAGTGTTAGTAAGGAAAACCTAATGCGTTGTCTTATCGTTCGTACCTTGCGCCTTAGGAGGGAAATGTAGCCTACAAGTAACAATGTGATGTCATTTTCAAACCTGAACATTTTCAACTTCAAATGTTGTTAGTAATTCCTAATGACATAACCTTTTTTTGTCAAATTCATGAAGATTTGAAAAAAGACCCTCTTGTTATTAACATCCAAAGCCAATCAAGGAGTCATCACCAAGTCTAGGATTTTTTTAGTGATCATGTTAAGTTCAAGTTTCAAAATGGTTTACTTTATTGTGATGGTATTTTGTATGTTCCTCATGGCCTTACGCGACTTCAAGTTTTTTTAGCTAGGCACGATGTTTTGGCTACATGCCATTTTGGATTCAACAAGACCATAGAGCTAATGTTTTGAGATTATTAGTGGCCACAACTTTAGAAGTATGTGAAGGAGTTTATCAAATCTTGTGATGTTTGTGCTCAAACAAAGAATCTTTGTTATTACCTTCATGATCTCCTTCAACCATTACTGATCCCTACATCCATATGGTCTTCAATTTCTAAAGATTTCATTACAAACCTCTCACCTTTTAATTCTTATGACTCCATCTTGGTGGTGGTGGACCATTTGACGAAGATGGTTCATTTCATTCCGTGTACCAAAACAATAACTGATGAAATAACAACCAAATTATTCTTTGATCATGTTTTTCAATATCATGGTCTTCTTGAAGATATCATTTTTGATCATGGGCCTCAGTTTGTGTCCAAGTTTTGGAAGCAACTTTTTAAACTTTTAAGTGTGAAGGTGAAATTGTCATTAGTTTTCCACCCCTAGATGGATGAGCCAATAAAACGAATCAATCAAGTTTTGGGGTAGCATTTATGGTGCATAACCAATTATCATCAAGATATATAATTGGTTAGAACTTTTGACAATGGAAAAATTTGCCTAAAACAACAAAATGCATTCATTAACCCAACAAATACCTTTATTTGTAAATCATGGTTTACACCCCAAGTTTGACATTCAAGTTGTGCACAAAGTCATGAATCTAGCAATTGAAGATCAAGCCATTTAGCTAGTAAATGTTCAAACCCAACTTGTATTTAATTTTAAATAAACACAAAAGTGATATAAGGAAAAGGTTGATGAACATCAAAAGGAATAACCTAGCTTCAAAATCAACGACTAGGTTTGGCTTCAATAATAACAGATCTAGACAACAAGGCCATTCACTAATAGAAATTTTGGGTTTTGTAACTATCGTTTGTAACAAAAATTCAGTTGCACGTGAGACATGTAATTGCAAATTTGTGTAGTTGCCTAAGACAAATTACACATGACATTCAATTGCATGTGACATTACGTGTGCAATATGTATATACAGTGTTAATATACATGTTCATCCATACATACCAATTCAAATGTAGTTGCGTTTTATGTGCAATTCTCCCTATAACTATAATGTAATCGATCAAAATATGACATGTGTCTAAAAATTGGACAACTAGCTTGTGGACATGTGTCATTATTTAATTATTTTTGTGTTTTCAAAATTAAAAATTCATTGGATTAATCTCAATCACTAAAAATTTTGCCACTAGAATGATGACACATGACACACCATGGAACGTTCATTGACCATTTGACATGTGTTCATTTTTATAGCAATTATATGGTGACACGTGGCAATCAAGGCCCACCTTTTAAAAAAAATTTAAATATTAATTAATGAAATCTTAGTTGTCCAATTTATGGTTAATAAGATGTTACACATGGTGCCTAGGTAGGTAATTATTAAATCCTATTAGGTAGGTAGGTTTATTTAGGTATGTAAGTAGGTTGAAAATAACTACGTTTAAGCTATATAAGTAGGTTTAAAATAATCTGGTTTTATTTTTAAGTTTAACCCATCCCCAATGTCACTTGGTATTTGGTTGTTACATAGTTATTTTTCCTAGTTATATACTGAACTAAATAGAATTGGAATCGAAAGGATATGGGATAAAAATTCCACTGCAAACTTCATGAACCAACTTAGTTGCACATTAGATGCAACTACTATATTGGAGTATATTAGCTAAGGGAGGGCTATGTTGCTTCTGGTGTTTAAACAAAATTTGAAACCCTCTTTTTAGCGCATCTAACACATTAAGAATCGTTGAAAACATATTAGAAATGAGAAATTTATCCCCCCCAAAGTAAAGGGGGTCAAGAATTTTTATTAAAAAACATTGAACACTACAAAGGCCGGTTTTTAAACATCCAAAAAGTTCCTTCTATGTTGTTTTTTTTGCTATTAGAGTTCCATCATGATTTGTAGAACTTCAGGTGGCTCTCCTATAGCACTTTAAATCATTTAAAATGAATAAAAAAAAAGAAAGTCATGAAGTTTGAAAATAGGAGGGGTTTACAAAAAAAACAAAAAAACGTTTTACAACTTGGAAAGCTTATTTTCCTTATTTTTCTCGTTGATTTTTCATTATTCCTTTTCTTTTGCACTTCAAAGATGATTATAAGATTTTTTATAATTATTATTACATAATGAAAATATGATTTTAATATTATTATTTAATTTAAACTAGTAATTACCTTAGGATGTTTGTGTACTTGTAGGTTAATTAGTGTAGCCTATTTACCTCAATATTTTAACATAAATAATAAATTTTAAATATATAATACCTATTGAATATATATAGGGTTACATATATATTTACATTGATTATCAACCCTTGAGTTAAGTGTCCAAAGGGGTAAAAATAGAAGTGAAACCTTTCATTTCCTTCAATTTGTTCAACACCAGTCTTCAACACGATCTTGCACCATAACCTTGTCATGTTCTTTCCATGTTCATGTTTACATATGTTAACATAATAAAAATCTATTGTCACACTTGTCTTGCACATCTCATGTTCTTATTCGTAGTTTTTGTGTTTTTGTTTTGGAATCACATAATCACATAATTTTGTTTCCTTGTTTCCTTGTTGGAAAGTTAGATTTAAACCTTTGTTTTAGCCTTTGTTCTTGAGGTTTTTTGTGTCCTTGACAACTAGGGTCCTTGCAAGTTGAGAACAATGATTCCAATTTGGAATTTATTATACACCTTTTAAAAGTTCATTAAAACCCATTTCTATTGCATATGAAGAAGGATCATTATAAGAGGCATTCAAAGATCTACAGAAAATTCATTCAACGATGTATTGGATGCACAAAATGTGTTTTTTTTCATGTTGGTGACGATGAAGGATCACCATTACAGCTAAAGATCAAAAATCATAATAGAATTTGCATGAACTTTAATTACTTGCCAAAATATTAATAAATCATGATTTATTCAAGGTTGTAGGTTTGATTGAAGTTCATGTGTTCCAAGCTCATTTTTGCAATGTCATACATCGAAAGTGAAGTTTTGATATGCATTATTTGGTTGATTTGGTTGTAGGTTAATAATTGTCCTTACCATGGTTCATTGCAAAATGATACTAAAAAATAAGATTCGGATGGGGAAGCAAATGGACAAGATGGCTAAAAAAAGGATTCAACATTATCAAACTTGGTATGGTGAGAAAAGAAAGGCACACACGAGGGAATAGGTGAAGACATGTTAAATGTGCAAAACAATAATGATAGCATAAGATGAAATTCAAAACTTACAAGTTGCTACCTTCCACCTCTTATTTATTACAAAACCCAATTCCAAACGGTCACGAAATATTTGTCTAGGATGATTACATTGTTTATTAGTAAGTTTGTCAAAGATTGAAACTCCAATGCCCAAAACATTGTGCTTGACAAAGCCATTCCCATTCATTGTTTAACAACATATTTTTTAATTATCTTCTAATTTACAATTTGTGATCATGAAGTACTATCAAACATGAAGTTAGGGACCACATAACATGTCAAAAGAAGTTTAGTTTAATTGTTACTAAAAACATTGTGTGTATGCAATAGAGGTGTTGCAAAAAATTTGGGTGTGGATAAACATAACATTCATAAAGCCATATGGAGATGAATATTATTGGACACCATGAAAGATACCTTTTAAATTACATGGAAGTGAGCTAAACATTCGAATGCCCTACTTAAGTGCATGAGGAATCTTGTAATACAATTTTGGACAAACCATACCACAATTGTAAAGATGTTGTGAGATGTTGCTCATAACTTCATTGTTTTATAGTCATTTCTACACTTATCATTCCACTTAGCTTTCAACCTCTTGTTGTTCATTGTAGTACTTGTTGCAAACCCAATTGTAGTTTCAAATATCAAAGAAGTGGCAAAGTTTTTTTTTTTTTTTGTTATTGAGTGTTAATTTTGTTTTGTTACTAAGTGTTGATTTGCATGATTTGTTGAATGTTAAATTGTTGATTATTGGATCCTAGATTAATAAGTTGTTGACTATTGATTGCTAAATTGCTAAATTCTTGAGTGATGAATGCTAAAGCTAAGTTGATGGATGTTTAGTGCTAAATTGTTGAGTGCTTGATGTTGAGTTGCTAAGTGATGAGGGTTGAATCGTTAAGTGTCAAGTGTTATTCCATATTTAGTTCATAACCAAATTAACACATAAGAAACACATCACCAGTGTTTGATCACTATCTACTTTTTCCATGGGGATCTATTGAATGTTGAAGTGGTGGTTAGAGGTTTGCTTAAGCCTATGAAATAATGTTCAAATGTTGGTTGGGTGCTATAACATCAAGGAGTGACTTCTCGATGCAAGTTATTCATTTGTAATTAAGCTGGATTTTGCAAGTAAACCGAACCTAGTAACTTTGCCAACTTAATTGAGATCATTTTGTAATCTTGCTTGTCTTAACAACATTGAATATTCCCCATGTGTATTTCAAGTTTCTGAAATTTTCACCCTTTTGGCCACTCTTTCTCTATTTCTCAAAACTGCAGTTCCTTTTGAATTAAGTTCTTGATGTGCTTGAGGTTGTAGGTGAAGTAAGAATTTAAATTTGAGTTCACTTTCTTTTGAGATATTTTTGTTGGTGACATGCATTCAAAGTCTTTGCAATGGAGGAGGCTTGGGATCAAGGGGATGTTTTTGTTCAATATGTTGTTTTGGGAACAATTTCTCACCTTTAAAGAGAGAAAGAGACTTTGCTGAAAAGATTGGAATTGGACTTTCTTTTTTTTTTTTCACTCTTGTCATTTCCACGAATAAATGTGTCTAATTGTATGTATGTATGTATGCCCAAGTAGCAGAATCAGCCTTGTCGGGCACACCATTTCCTCGACAACAACACAGAAAATGTTCAATTCGCCAAGACTTTTCATTGTTGTGGGTCCACAAACCTTGGGATGGTTTTTGTTGAAGAAATTATGGCGACCCACCAACTTGAGTCTTGCACTCCCCAAGAATCATGCACCTTACTTGTCAAATTGCATAATATGGTAGACCCTGGACCCCATTGGGAAGATTGCATTTTATCACTAAAACAACTTTGATAGATTTTTTAAAGAACTATACACTAGTACCTTGGCTTGTTAGGTGGCTTGTTAGGTACTAATTAATTCTTTTTGGAAATGCCAAAAATTCTGAAAAATCTGTTGCCTGCCATGCAAAAAATTTGAATGAAGCTCTCAAGTAGAATAGCTTCAATTTATAGTATAATGTCAAATTATACATTATTTTTATTTTTATTGTCAAAAAATTATTATTATTGTGCACCTTGCTGCTGAACCAGCTTAGGTACTACTGAATTACAGGGGCTCAAATTGCAATAAGGTGGACCCAAGGGGATCTCAGGAACCATTATTTAGTATAATGCTGAATTATATATGAATCTCATCACAATATACATTATCAAAACTGAACTCAATCTCACCATTGGATCTTGGGGGTATGTCTTGTCAGTGGACCATAAATTAGTGAACCTCTCAACAGAGAGTTGAAGAATTAATCAAACTTGAATATCATTCATTTGTACAGAGACAGTTTCAACACATGTTTGAAGAACAATTAATTCTTTCTTTTTGAAGATTTCAATTTTCATGTGCAGAAAAATATCAATTTCCCAAATAATTCCCTATTTTATTTCACCAAAAAAAAATTCCTAGGAAAAAAATTTGTTGAAAATTTCAATATTTCTACAAATAATATACTTATCGTGCATTCACACTTGATGTTAAGTCAGTGTTGAATAAAGATCTAGGTGGCACCCAATGTTAAATGGTCGATAGCTTCATGTTAAGTGAATGTTAACTTAACATAAAATGTTCATGGGTAAGTAGGTATAAGTCCTAAATGACTAGTATGGTGTTAGGGGACTCAACACTAGAGTCCTTAACACCAAGTGTGAATGCACCTTTAGTGTCCAAGCTGCCAAGGTACTTGAGTGGATCTCTCTACCCAGCTTACCAGGCTTCCTTTCTCTAGGGACAAGTGGCCCCTAAGTGCGGTCGGACCTTATGCCTCCACCAGACTGCCATCACCCAAAACACAGGGGTTTATTTTGAACCCTTCAAAAGCCATCTTCCCCAAAAGAAAACAAGCCTCTCAACTGATGGTATATTTTATTTTCATATTTTTGAAAAAAATGACCCTTCTAGTGAAAAATGGAAAAACTAACACTTGCCAAAGGCTGGGTCCTCCCTTGAAAACCCTAATTTTTTTTGGTTGCTTCTAAACATTATGAATGTACCATCCTTATTTAAATGTATTTGCAAGGTTAAATATATCTCCTCTAATTAAGAGGGCCTCTCTCTCTCTCAAAGGTGAAGGTACCATGCATTGTGATTTGGTCTACTTGAGTCCCAAGTGAAGATTATATTCTTTTACTTTAGGGCAGTCTTTGTTTTGGCAATAGGAGGTGTCAAACATTTCGTTATGTCTTTGAAATCATCACTTATTTTGATCAACACTAATTTCAATCGAACCAATGATAAGAGGGGATCATGCTCCATTTAACTTTGATACCACCATTTGCAAATCAACCACTTATCTCATTTGCTTATCTTATTATGATGCCAAAAGGCATTTGAACTAGATAACTTTCATTTGAAGAGTTGAGAAAGTTTAAAACTTAGTTTTAAATAGGTTTAGGGTTTAAATAGGTCATGTTTGAATAGGGGAGTTTGGGGAAGTTCAAGGGGACACTTCTAAAATCAATGATGTTCAAAACATGATCTCCTTTGAGTTATAGATGAAACTATCGACATAATAATTTTGTTTTGTTATGTAAACAATTTAGTCTACAATGGGTGTTAACAACTATCTTAACACTCAAGATAATTATACATCTCTTTTACTTTTATATATTTTTCATAAGGTTTCAAGCACAAATTGGTAAATATGAAACAACTCTAGAACTCCTATAAAACTCATTTTGTTGGTTAGTTGATTGAAGATCTCTTAGTGTTGTGAATAGGGTGGTAAGTAGGACGAGTGTTTTGTTGGTAACCTTATGGTGATGCACTAGGAGTTGTTGAGATAAGGTACATGGAAGGGGAAAAAGAACTCACCTCTCGCAATAGTCCAATGAAAAAGATCGAGGACAAGGGCAAAGGCTCAAGAAGTGACTTAAAATCAAAATAAGGAAGAAAGGAAGAAATAATATTTTTCTTATAATTTTATTTTATTTTAAAAATAATTAAAGAATGTGTGACAAGGAGCTTGACTCCTTGCAATAACACAAGATTTTTTTTAAAAAAATAGGACATGGTGGTGAGTAGCTTTGTTGAAAAACAATTATAAAAAAAGATGAATAAAAAGAATGAGAGGAAAAGAGAAGTGAAAAAGAAGAAGTTATCTTACTTCTTCAAAAATTCACTTCACTTCACTTCTCTTCTTCTTCTCTTGTTCATTTTCATCTTCTTCTCTTTTGGTGCTTCTTTTTAAATCCTACAAAAATTTCAAGAGAAACTTGGAAAAGAAAACACACCACATGTGGCTTGGATTTTTTGGATGGTGTGTTGGTTGGTCAAGTCATGTGGGTGTACAATCCTTCCATGTAGAGGGAAGAAATCGGCTATTGATTTCAATTTATGTTTTAGCCTTTATTACATATAAACACCCAATACCACATCTACTACTCATGTTTGGCATTAATTGATTTTGAAGAAGTGGAGTCAGGAAAAACAATCTGAACTCAAACTGCTGAATTGAAAACAAGGAATTGAAGGCTAAACTTATTAGTAAAGGTAGCATTTCAAAATATTGGGTTACCACGGTTGCATTGGAAAACTATAAGGAGCCTTATAATAATTTTATTTGTCTACTATTTAAATCTTAAAATATTCATATTGAGGTCTTTGGACCCCATTTTTTTTTTCAAAAAATTAATTATTTTGGAAAAATATGCCAATGATCAGTCATAGGTATAATACATATGACCAGGAAGTGCCTTTGGGACTCCTAACAAAGAACCTTTGAGAAAAAAATGACATTGCCAAAAAAAAAAGCTTTCAAATGCAGTCTACTCTGCAAACTCCAACAAAATACTCATCGCCAAAAACAACCTGCCTAAATATAAAATCTTCAGTCTGCATTTTGGGCCCCTCTAAAGTCGGATCATTATTACTTGGGGAAACTATGAAACAAGGGGTGTGTCATACTGTGACCTTGCCATTTACATTAAAGAAGCCCAGGCTTAGGGGTTTAGGGTTTAAGGCAAAAGAAGAATTATGGAAACTCAAACATTTCATCATGCCAAAATATAATCTTCAAAAAAATATCCTCCCAAAGAAACCAAAATCCTTCGAGCTATTATAACTCTATGACTAATTTCAAGTTTCAACACAAGCCAAAATATCATCTTTCAAAAATCCTCATATAAAAATAGACCGATCACCTAAAGGGCCAATATCCCTTAAGCCACTATACTCTATAATGAAGTCGAAGTAGACTCTTTGTAACTACTTCAGTCCTTTTCAAATACAAATTTGGCTTCAATACCATCTTCATCTCAAATTTTTTTGTTCAAATGAAAGCTCATGTGAATTTGGTTTTAGCTTTTTGAATTTTCATCAAAATTTGCAGAACTCAATTTTCTGCACCAAAGTAATTAACACCTCCTTCTCTTGCCCAATTGTTAATAAATATTTTCATACATTTGGTGGAACAAATGATTTTTTTTACAGGATATTGCCAGAAATATCAACTTATTCTGAAACAAAACATTATCCTAAACATAAAACAACACATCTCTAGATTTTTCAATTGGTATCAATGGTAAAAAAAAACCCCATTGATTCCTAGTTTGACAATCAAAGCAAATTTAGGGCACATTCTTTCACTCTTAAGAAAAAAAAAAGCATGGGACCTTTAAAATGAAATTAAATGAGTTTCAAAAATGATTTCACAAACATGTAAATTGTGCAAACAAAGAAAAGAATGTGATTAGTGTAATTTGGAACCAAAATGATGCACTAAAGAACCACAAGTTAGCATGATCTCATAAGAATCACCATAGCTTGGAGTTAGGAAGAATAACTATTTTCTACCCTACAACATGTTTTGTATATCTCCATGAAAATTATATCAAAATGACATTTGGGTAAAGCATGGTGCACTAGTCCAAATTGAACATTATAGTCGTTATTTTCGACAAGTGATGAAATGTAATCAAAGGCTCTTGAACAATTGTATTGATTTTTTTACAATTTGGACAAATGTGCGATAATTTATATGTGTAATTAACGTATAATTTTTTTTTTCAATTAAAATAGTTTACTTTATATCTTTGGACTCTTAAATATGTAACTTGTTCTATTACAAATTACAAATAAGAATGTGGACTTTGTTTCCCTTTGGAAATTTAATAATTAGAAAAACCACATGAATTGATTAAACATATTATAATTACATGCAAAAATAAAAGTTCGATTTTATTTTTTGACATGTATGCTTTAAAGCAAAATATCTTAGAAAATTCATAATGGACATAAAAATGAAAAGTTAGAAAAAAAAAATCTAAGAATAATATGTACATTATCAATATGAAGAATGATGTGAAACCAATGATCTCATTCAATTAAGGCTAAGGTGCAATGAATAAATTTAGTAATTTTCTTATTAAAACATAATTATAATTTTGAAAATAACATGAATGAAGGAAGTGAAAAAAAAGTTCACAATAACTATTGTAATAAACTTATATAGGGAAAAAAAGTTATAGATCAAGGTGATTGAATCATTTAAAAAGAAGGCATGCACTTTCAAACATGATTATAACACTAGAGTTGGAATAGTGAGAGGGCTAACAAAGGGATTGCAAAATTTGTGTTCTCATGTGTGGATTTCTCATTTGTTAAAATTGGTCCATTGCACCATACTTTCACTTAATGTGTTTTTGAAACTTCCAAAAGAAATCCTAAAATTGCCAAGTTATGAGTCCGACCAATTTGGGGGGTCATAATTTTCTCATTTTTCCATTGAGTGGAGAGATTTCATAAGCAAAGACGTAGCCTTTGAAGACAAATTTAAAGCGGTATAGCAATTCCTTAGCCATCCTACCGTTTTCTAACTTAAAATTAGAAAAATCAAAATATTCCACTCATCTTGCCATTATGCAACTTGCAATTAGAGTTTACAAAAATGAAGGTATTAAATTTTGCAAACCACCCTTGGTTTAAATACTTATATGATGGTTGATAAGTTTTGGACCTACTTATAATGTAGGTATTACAATGTGCCGTTGGACATCTATTGGAATAGTATCATTTAGGGTTAATCTCATATTATCATCAAAAGTTAGAAGGAAATTTTAAGTCAAAGGCAACAAAATTTTTGCCTTATTTGTTGATGCCCATTATTAGGGGAACAAATTTTCTAATCTAATTAGCCTAGCAAGCATCTTAGTATCTTAGTTACTAGTGGCAAGTTTACATTTACCATCTTCTATTCACTATGAGATGAAGCTATTTGGTAATTAGTCCTTGAAGGTAAGTTAGTTGATAATTAGATTACAATTAGATAAGGGTTTGTGAAAGATATTTGAATAAAGGCCTAGATTACAAGAAAAGATGAGATGCCCTTTGTGGGTTATATGAGTGTAGGGACCTTGTGGTGTGAGAGATAATTTCATTGTATTGAATTCTAATTTTGATGTGAGATACATTTGTCTTAAGAAAATAAAAAAAAGTTGTTGGACTTGGTGCATCATAGGGACAAGGTAATGTCCTTGCACAAGTTGAAAATATATATATTTTCTTTAGAGTACAATGGAAAGTTGTGATGTTTTCTTTCTTTTTGGATTGTATTTTTGTCTTTTCTTTGAATGGAAAGTACATATATATTTCATGTAGAAGATTATATTTCTCAATATTTTCTTAGTGTATTTTCTACTATTTAGTTTGAATAAATTGGACAGTAACTGCAACAGTTTTAAAGGTGCAAATACAAAAAGGCAACAACTAAATACAATGGATGAAAGTAGCCATTGGGGACAATTTGTTGTTGAATGAAAAATTGAGTAGGATGGTAGGTACCTTCTTGCCACAGTGCTAAAACCTGGGTGGTTGAAGGCCACTAACATGAGGAAAGTAAGACTGCCTCCTGAAGGCTATCCTAAGTATGATTTTTTTATAAAAAATAAAATAAAATTTATACACTAATATGTGTAATGAAAATGAACTAATGAAATAATGAAACAAGTAGGTATATAGAAACAAGTGGTCATTTTTTTATAAAAATATGTAGCCAAGTCACTATGTCCACTAGGATGGTTGGTTTGTTAACCAACATGTAAGGTCAAGAAGGATGTTAGTAGGAAGAAAGCCAAGGTGAACCAACACATACACTAATAGGATATCAATGAAAGTGGATTGGATGTCATACATAATATCATCCCTCTCCCATGATGAAAAGCCTAGGATTAAAAAAGTAAAAGGTTTAAAATGATTCACAGATCTTAATATTTTAAGGTTTTTGAAAAAATGTTGCAGGTTCTTCTCCCATGGATTTAAAAAATAAAGGGTTAGAAATGACCCATGTATTTTTAGTACTTTAAATGTTTGAATAAGCATTGTGGGTCTTCCTCCGCATATAGAGGTGAAAGTTTTTTATTTTTTTAACGAATCATAATCAGCTTTAAAAATGGATTGGATCTATTTGATTTCCTATACCACCAAGGTTGCCAATGTTAAACTAAAACATTTGTAAATAATTGTGGTTTTAAAGTTTCAATAGATACATTATGATTTGTTTAAAGCTTGATTATAAGCCACCTTTATGTTGATAATTTATTGTGACAAATTATAGAGCATAATATCATTTAAGTATAACCTAAAATCTAGGGAATAGTTATAATTGTGATAGGTAAAAATATGCACTTGTGTTAGATAAAGCAAAATGATTAAAAAAATGATAATGACTACCTATCAATTTTGTTTCATTTGAAAAAATAGGAGAAATGGGCTCTTTAATCATGTGCATGTAGTAGGTATTGCTAAAAGTTGGAAGACACATTGAAAACTAAACATAAGACACCTAAACAAATGTTGGTTGACATGTTTAAGCTTTATAGTGAAAGTCCTCATGATGAATTGTTTTAAATGCAACTAAAACCAATTTAGTCCTAACCTATTAGGAGTTCTTAGAGTTGATTTGCTTTGCTAAGTGCAAATGAAGGCAAACTCTCCCCAGGGGCATGGTGGTGGTGAGATGAAGGAATGAATACTTAGCCCTATGCCAACAATAAAAGTGACATAAGCCAATTGTAGAATATGGGCCTTAGAACTTTCATAATTTGCCATGCCTTGCCCATTCTCTAGTATATAGTATGTCATATCATCTATTGCTTTCTGTTTCTTGGATGGAAGTGAGTGAACCACCTCTCCAGTTTGCACTGGAAAAACAAAACCTAAAGCAGAAATGTATTTGTAAGTGTAAAAGAAAGAGGTTTAAGTACTACCTAGTGTTTCTCAAAACATTTAGGTCTAGAGTGGCATGTTATGTGATTTTCTTGCCCACATTATTTGACGTAATCTTCTGGTGATGATCGTAAACTCATAATAGTGACCAAAATTTTTGTTGAATGCGATTTCTTTTTGAATTGTGGAATCTGTCACCACAGACCTTCATGTCAGGGAATGGTCTCACCCTTGCCCATTATGTTGGGTGTATCACCTAGCTTGCCCTAACAAGTTGGACCCACCCCTAATGGTCTCACCCTTGCCTTACCCAACGTAATGGGCAGGGGCTTGATGATTCCATAATACGGAAAGCACCTAGAGACATTTCCTACTATATTTGAGGCTACTTTACACCTATAGGAGGTCTTTAATAGCTTACTAAAGGTATGGCCACACCTTCTATTATTTTCAATCTTAGGCTTATGTTAAGGATCTTAAAATTAGTCACTAGTCCATACCTAAAATGTTAATTAACAATAAGACTTTGAAAAAGTAAATTCATAGCCTCACACATTGGTGTTAACTAAAATTTCAAAAATGACACATTAACTCCATGTTTAGCATGCATCCTTATCTAATATCATTTCTTTTTCTCTCTTGCAAGAAAAAGGTGAAAATTTTACCTTTGTAAGTTTCGATTAAATTGCAAACTCCAAAAAATAACTTCATGTTAGTCACTAATTAATATCATGTGTGGATATGTTGAAATGATGTTTAGGAAGTTGAAGGTAACTTGTAATGTTAGAAATTGTGGTATTGTGATTTATGGCACTTTGTTGATTTTAAGGTGATGTTAGCATCAAGTGTGACCACACCTTTGTTACTAAGTAGGTGTGCAGATGTGCTTTATGTTGAGTAAAAGCTCACAAGTGAAGGACATTCCCCAATGCAAGCTTGAACACACAAAATATTTTGAAAAATCAATCAAATATAGAAGGTTGTCATAAACAAGAGAAGCAATGTTACTCGAGGCCCATCAAACAACAACAAATCAAGGTACACAAAACATAAAGCAAACAACACTTGTGGAATTGGATCCCCTAGGCCCCACCCCACCTACCTCCCACTTGCTACATGCAATTGTGTGGGATTCTAGTGGTTTTGTGTGCATACCACATCAGTAGTTTTCTCAATCATCATTCACAAAGGGGTCATTAAAGTTATGATGTTTACATATGCACTTAACTTGGTTTTTGGAACTTTGGCCCCAAAATTCCAAGAACACAAGACATGTTAATTTGAAAAACTTTGGTTTTGAGACATGTAAAAGTAAGGATGTGTTTGCAAAACATTAGGCATTTTATCCAATTGCATAACAATTGTTACATAACTACTTGAGATTTATCATGTTTTTAAAAAAATTATATTTATGCTGATAAATTTCCCCTTCTTTGGAATTGAATGATGTATATAATTGATTCAACAATTGGTTGTTGACCAAAACCTAGTCCAATGTTGTGAGAAGAGCCAAATGACTAAAACATCATGGCAATATTGTGAAGTGTCAAACATCCCTCCTACACCTTCAAACACTAGATTGAGATAGAAATGACATCTATGCATAACACATGTATGAAAAAATTCAATTCAAAATGCAAGGTAATAACAAAACATATTACACACAAACCCATCAACTAGGCATATACAATTTACACTTGGAAACCCATTTCCAATGCTGTTCAAGGGGCCATGCAAAGGTGTTCGGTGCCTCCCCAATTTCTTTTCTACATACTTAGCTACTATTTACCTAATATTGAAAAGAGTGACCTCTCAAAATTCTCGTTACACACACAATAATCAAAATCCCCCCATAGTCATGCTAGTATGTATTATGTACTTGGTGTGTTTCAATATTCATGTTACTTGTAATTTGAGTAGTTGAAACGTTAACCCTAGGAAAGAAAAGGTCACCTTCCAAACTTGACATCATTTTTAATTATCTAACAATATGGTGTAAAACTTTATAATTACATTATATTGGTAGGTAATAATTATTGTCATTAATGGATCATAAAAATTAATTTGAGTTTTTGAACTTGTCATAATTTTTCTATTGTGTTCATGGACATGCAAAATCTAAATTATTGGTTTTTGGACATGTTGTGTTTTTTCTTTAGTCATTTTGGCCATTAGGAGTCAAGATGTAAAAACAATGTGTAAAAACAACCCAAACTTCCCTTCATGAGTATAATGTCCCACTATAATGTAGATTTAACTTTTGTGTTGGTTTTTCATTTATATAGAAAAATTCTTACTATTGGTTCGTACTTCTTTCAAAAAATTCTAGGGATATTGGTTGTATACAAACACAGATTCCCCTCTTCAAGTGTAAACAATGCATCCTTATAATATGAGGGTTCTGTGTTTAAAAAAACAACTTGAAACAACCTTGAAATGGTAAAATTTTGAAGCCCACTTCCATGGGTTATCATTCAATTGAAATATTAAAGGGGGCACATCAAACCACCAAAAACAAAAATTCTAACCTTTAATTTTTAACCCACCCTTTGCAAGTTTTTTTTGCATATAATTTTGCAAAGCTCAAAATTGCCACTTTTCCTCTCTCAAACCTCAAATGATGGCCATATTTATGGCAACATAATTTTTTCAAATATCATTTTTTACAAGAATGACGATTTGTTTCTTGATATCATGAACATTTATGAGGATGATCCAACAATGTCATTCAAACATAGGGAGTTAGACATTCATATTAAATGTTGAAATTATTGATAAAATACTCTAAATTACAAATTTGAACTTTAAGTTTGGGCAAAATGTGCAATGGGATTTTGCTGAATGAAAGAATCACATGACTAAACCCAATTTTGCTTTGAAACCCAAGGTCATGGGAATTTGGTTATGTCTTGGTTTTGGTGAGGTTGCATGTAATTCTTATGAGATTGCATGTAGAGGAAGGGGTGAAAGACATTTGTTTTGCATGGGTGAGAGGCCCACATTTGGTGTGCAGGGTTTCATTGAAAAAAATTGGCACTAAATTTAAAAGAAGCTTACAAGAAGCTTGAAAGTAGGTTATGTCTTGGGTTGAAAAAAAAGTTGCGTTTTTGTGATTTGGAGTAGTAGTCATGAGGTTCATGAGGGTTTTTGCACTAAGATTTGGAGTACTATGTTGAAGTTCATGTGATTTTGGGGTAGTGGGTTTTGTTTTTTCTCTTTGTGTGTGTGTGTGTGTGTGTGTGTGTGTTTTTTTGCAATAAATGGAGCAAAGTTGTGAGAAGGTTTATGTATTTTTATGATTTGAAATAAAGTTGTGAGGTTTGTGAGGTTCTATAACAATGAAATTCTAGAATTTTGTGATTTCTATGCAACTTTCTCCAAGATTTTTTGTGAATCTTGTGTTTTTGTTTTTTTGATGTATGTTGTTTTTGTCCTAATTTATGTATGTGTTTTTGTAGATGTGTGTTGTGTGTGAGAATGTTTTGTGTTTAGGTTGTTTGAGAAAGTGTAGTTGAATGTGCATGGATATGGTAAAGATTCATAAGGACACCCAAATGCTCAAGCAAAACACACACATTAATGCTAATTTTAATTTAATAAACCAATGAGGAGGGTTTTAAATGCCTTGTCATACCCAATTTGGAATGTTGATATCAAATATCAAATAGGGGGTGATTTTAAGCACATGCCTAGAGAGGGGGTGAAAGAGAAAAGTAAGGCCCAATGCAACTTTAAAGATGGGTTCAACTTTATAGATAATTCTATTGTGTTGAATTTTTTTCATTTGACTATTTTTTCACCTAACAAGACATGAGAATTCACACAAAAGTTCAAGAAATATTCATAAAATAACATAAATTCATTTTTAGTTTTTAAAATATGTAACATCTACTTAATTCCATTGGTATTTCTAGCATTGTGTTATTTTTCATGGCCAAATTTTAGTTTTGGCTTAGAATGCGGAAATCTTATGGATTCAATAGGTTTCATCATTGTGACAATTTCTATATCAAAGTGGGTGGAACCAATTTTTGACCACATCTCAAAGGTTTTATGCCTTTGACAATCATTCAACTACTATCTAGAATAACAAATATTTCAGTTTTGTTACAATCTCGTCATTAGTTTTATTTTTTCCATTCATAAATTGTTTGCCAAATGTGTCATCATAACAATACAATACATAAATTCAAATAAACATTTTCAACTCCGAAGTCATTCATGAATAAGCCTTGGACACTACGTAAAATGCTCATTGAAACACTAAAGTTCATGATATTGAAAAAATGATGTTGAAATTAATTAGATTTTAAAATTGAGGATCACCTAAATGAGTTCCCATTGATTTCCCCATTGATGATTCTTTGCATGGCCCTAACCCTTATCTCATGGTCAATGTGGTCATACTTGTAAGAAACTTGTAATAAGATTCAAAAATGTAAAAAAACAATAAATGCAATATCAAATTCTTAAAAGTTTAAAAATCACATAATGTTTTGGATCTTCACAATTGAAGACTTTCAAGTCATACTCCACAACACCAAGATGTTCACTATCCTTGTTATCAAATTCCCCCTTGTTTTTTTGTTTGTAATGTTCTACCTATTATGTTTATGGAGGTTTTCAATAAGACATGCATTCAAAATGCACAAGCCATTTTTCTCAAATGAAGGGTGCTTTCAGGAATTACACATGTTACACAATTATTAACATCAACTTTCAATTCACACTTAAATTTTGGTAGTTCTCGCAAATAACAATAACACTAACAAACCCAAGTAAAGCAAATCAAAAATTGAAATAATCAACGATAAAAACGTGAAATATAAAACAACCCAAATTGATTTTTGAAAACACTGAACTTGTTTTCATTTTTTTAAAAATCATTGTCATTCACCTTTGGCAATTTTACAATAAAACAACAATTAACAAAGTTACATGAAAAATAATAACCTAATACAAGGTTCAACCCATGAAGAATATTGATTTGCTAGTTACTCAATTTAACAACAATGGGTTTTGGTTTTGTGACCCAAGGCCAAAACTTAAAATCCTTTAAAGGCGACCCATGCAGTTTGGATTAGGTCAAATTAAAGAATGGAGTGGTTAGGGTTTGTGACCCAAGGCGATAGAATCTAAGGCTTTCAAAGGGTGATTCAAGTGGTTTAATAATCAAAATAATGCAAAGTATCCACATGGTTTCGTAGTATCAAACGATTATAGGTGATTAATGTGGAGCTTTAGATTGGTTTTATATTTGCATCTAAAAACTGATCTTGGCCAAACATAAGGATTCATATGGATAAATTAAAAAGGGCACAAACCAGTTTGTTTAATCTTACACATAAAAGTGAAATTGTTAGGTGTATAAATAATAGAAAAATATAGATCAATTAAAAATTTTCATTTTTAAAAATAGTATATTGTAGTACCTTTTCAAGTTCAACATTTGGGTGTCAAATAATTATTTTATTTTTCAAAATCCTCTTTAACAATTAAAAATAATTTATGGAATTTTTGAAATAACCTACTAACTTATTTGATAGGTTTTCTGGACTTTGAACCTCTTACATAATGAGACCTTTTACAACATGTCATATTTTTCTCTTTTTTTTTTTTTTTTTTTTTTTTTTTGCAAAAATGGAAAGGCATAATGTTCCACCAATAGGATAAAAAAATATTGTCAATTATTGGATACCTGCTTTGCAATGGTGGACTGACTTTAAGCAAGAAGCTCCTAAATTTTCATCAATTTTTTGTATTTTTCTCTCCCTTGTAATTTCCTTGAATTTTTGTGGGCCTGTGCCTGTGGGGGCAGGGCCGAATAAAACTCCTCAAAACTAGGGTTTAAAGGGGGTTCTGATTCTGCAAGTGCACTGCATTGGCTTCCACATACACTACAAATCTTGTGGTAGGGTTTTACAAAGGGAACAAGAACAGGACGCTGGGATCGTAGTTTTTTTTTCTCACGCGCTCTCCCTTTGAGCCCTAAACCCTAACCCTAACCCTAACGGCAATCTGTTGGGAACTAGCCCCTTTCGTCTTTGTTTTCGGGTATGGATCCCGAATTGTGTTGGGCATTGTGGGCATGGCAATGGCGAAGAAGCTGCCGATAGTGTGCTCGAGGATTTGGTTCATGAGATAGTCAAACAAGAGAGAAAGGGAGAAATCATGGCCAAGGTGAGGAAGAGGGGGCAGCCGCGAAGCTCCCGTCAAGCCAGCAACGGCAGCAGCCAGAAGAAAAGAAAGACAGGGGAGAAGGAATATGTAGGTGGAGGAGGGCGTGGAAAAAACAACAAGGATGCGTCGTCTTCGTTCAAGAAGCCTGTGAGAGACGAGGAACTTCTGAGCGAGGAAGATGAGTTCGATAACGGTGCTCCAGATATCCCTTCTTCCCCAGATGAAGGTGAGGACGCGGCAGAGTTGGAAACTGCTGATGAGAAGCGCTTACGTCTTGCTAAAGCGTATTTGGATCGAACTCGGCAATCGGTTGCTGATGCTGAGGAGGATGATGAGGAGGAGAAGGAGGAGGATCAAGATGCGGAGCAGCGAAGAGGGGCCAGAGATAGCATGGTTGCGGATTTACTGCAGCAAGAACAGCTTGAAGAGAGCGGTCGAATACAGCGCAAGCTGGCTGCCAGAGTGCTTGCACCAGCAACTCTTCAGGAAGGACGGCCAGTAGGCCGAAAGCATCGCCAAGCCGTGACTGCGGTATGTATATCTGAAGACGACTCCACAGGGTTTGCCGCATCCAAGGATGGTCTATTGGTACAATGGAACATCGAGACAGGCTTGAGTGAGAAGTACGAATGGCCTTCTTCCCAACAAGAGCCTTCCAAAACAAATGGTAGCAAGAAGAAGCAGCAGGGAAGTCGGCACATTCTTGCAGTAGCAACTAGCTCAGATGGCCGCTATCTGGCATCAGGAGGATTGGATAGGTCTGTACATATCTGGGACACTCGCACTCGGCAACATCTCCAGGCTTTTGCTGGTCACAGGGGAGCTGTGACAAGTCTAGGGTTTAGGAAAGGCACCCAACAGCTTTTCTCTGGTTCTCTGGACCGCACTATCAAGCTATGGAGTGTGGACACACGTTCTTACATTGACACATTGTATGGTCACCAAAGTGAAATTGTCTCTCTTGATTGTCTGCGACAGGAACGGGTCCTTACTGCAGGCCGTGACCGCACACTGCGGCTTTGGAAGATTCCAGAGGAATCCCAACTTGTGTTCAGAGGTCATGCAGCTCACATGGAGAGTTGCTGCTTCATATCCAATGGGGAGTTTCTTTCAGGTTCTGATGATGGTTGTGTGGCTCTGTGGAATACAATACGGAAGAAGCCAGTTTCTATCATGCGGAATGCACATGGAAGTAGTTCAGGTGTACAACATCATACCACAGAGAATGCAAATGGGTTAGCAGCAGCAGGGGGAGCTGCAGAGTCTTGGGTAGGAGCAGTAGCAGTTTGCAGTAGCAGTGATCTGGCAGCATCTGGAGCTGGGGATGGAACTGTGCAGCTGTGGGCACTTGAGGATGCAAACCGCAGTCTTCGAGCACTTCATGGTTTGGCAGTGAAAGGATTTGTGAATTCCTTGGCTTTTGCAAACTCAGGTCGCTTCCTTCTTGCAGCTACAGGACAAGAGCCTCGAATGGGTAGATGGGCAAGGAATCCTGATGCCGAGAATAGAGTTTTCCTGCATCCTATCAGTTTGAGGTAATCTTTCTCTTCTATTTCTCCCAATGGGTTGTGCCAGCAACTCTGGGAGAGGTAGCAAATTTTTGCACCCAGAATTGTTGAGACAAAACTTGTAGGAGAGAGGGCAACATTTTTTTGCACCTTGCAGTGTTGAGAGTGATATGTAGGTGAACACCCAGAGAGCTTTTGAAAACAATGGAAAGCCAATGTATGATTGCTTGTGCTCGGTAACGAGATCAAGTTGCCTTTTATGTTTGATCCGGTGCATTAGGACACAAATCCCTTGCTCCTCTTTGAATATTTTACTGTGACCCTGCAGCACCTTCAACTGTCTATGACCAGTTTCTTTACAAGTACTGTGTGAGTTGAGTCTGAAGGTCAGGCATCTCCAAGAAAATGCATTCATTTGCATAGCAGATCTGCTTAGTGGGATTGTTGCATGTAGTGACTTGGTTGATTCCAAGATCTTCATGAAATCCATCAGAAAGAGGTTTGCACAAATTGCTGAGTAAGTGGCACTGATGTATGAAACCGACTCATGCAGACACTCTATATTTTGTATATGTTGCCATGTCTCTGTGAGGACATCATCTCTTGGACCCAGCTCTGCTCCTCTGTTTAGAACAGGTGACAATCGTTGTGAGTGCAGTGAGAAGTTAAAGGTCTAAGGAAGGTGATCAATTCAGTCTTGAATTCAGATTATTTGAAACCCCATGAATGACCATAGGGTGTAATACCAAAAAGATGATCAAAATGTGAAATAGTATCATAGGATAGAAAGATGGTAAACTGACAGCAAGATGATTGTTCCAGCCAGAAACCTTGAAATTCACCTGGGGCTCAAGAGATTTGAGATACCCAGATTGAATGGAACTCAGCTGAGCAAATGTGGAAGGCAGTACTTCCAGGTTGAAAGATATTGTTCTGGATTTGATTGGTTATGTGCATTGTGTAAAGTGACAACAAGTCCTTTTGGACTCGCTCACTTGCTTCGCTTCCTTTCACTTATTGAAGAATGGCCATGAACACCTGGACAATTGTGCTGTTACATTTAGATGAATGGATTCTCTGCAGGCACAGATTCTGTCAGAAATTGGATCTGACTGCCAGTATCAAAACTCAGAGTTGTGTCCTGTTTCCAGCCAGAAATTAACTGACCTCTAGCAGTTTCAAAGTTGAGCTAGCTGTTGAAAAGTTTGGGCTGAAGATGTCACAAGCTCATATCAGTGAAAATAAGTTTATCTGATTGGAAAAAGGAAGAACTCACTAACATGAATTGCACAAAATTGACAAGGAACTGACTTTGGAAGCTCTATGTACAGCAATTCCAAACACATGTAATTGGTTATTCCTCAAAGTTGCACTTGATATTAGCAAAGGGAAATCAGCCCTGCTTCTTTAATGCATGCTTAAGGTTCATGACAACACTGGCCTCATGCTTTACAATGGGTAAAGCCCCAGGGTGGGGTATATTCCCAAAATTATGGACCTAACCTGAGCACCATGGGGCTTTACCCTACACATAAAACATTGACATAAGTTTTCCATCTCCAGGTACTTTCCTAGGCAGAACTTTCAAGCAAGCTGAGAGATAGCTTACAAATCTGTAAGGTCCTTCCAGCATGTTTCCTTCCAAATTAGGCCAATGTATTAAGCAGGGGAAGGGCAGCACTAGAGGGTCTTCCTCTGTTTTTCAGCATATAGAGCTTGCACCAACTTTGCAGGCCCTCAAACAGAGGAACAAAGGAACACAGCCTGGGATGTTGCCCTTCCCCTATACTGAGTTAGAGTTGCTATTCACACAACTCAGTATCTACTAAGTGTCCTTGGCTATCATACAAAGTGGGACTTCAATTTGGACCTAATTAGAGCTAATTACTAGTAAAAGGGGGATTAGTGGGAGGTTAAGAAAATGATGACAGTTTAGTCTCTCCTAACTACCCCTCACCAGCTTAATTAACTTCCAAGAACAATCCAACGGCTCTAGACAAAAGATTTGTAGCATCACCAGAGGGCCACCAGACTCAGTGGTCCATTTTGCATTTTCTACTCTCCTCTCCTTCATCATTGCATCACACACTTTGAAGCTCTGCTGCAAGTGAGCTTTTCTAAGAGGAGCTTCAAGATTCCACAAGCACTTCCCAAACCATCATCATCATCTCCTTCCATCAATTCAAGATCTTGATTAGTGTGAGAAACTTTTTACCAGGGGTGCTTGTGAATTTCAAGTGATCCCCCGACATTTTTCTTGTTTTCAACTGTCGTAGTTAAAGTTTTTCTTAGATCTTCCAAAGATATAAACTGAAGCTCAACAATCCATGAGTTTTCAAATCAGGATCTTTCAATCTTTAATTGTGTCTTTGATTGATTGAGTTCTTGTAGGTTTTGGGAATTGTTGGAAAGCTGATGTTGCTTGTTGTCAAGGTAGGGAATTTTGTTTTCTAAATCATGTGTAGTCAAGGGTTTTTTTGTTAGTGTTCTTTGAGAAGAGTTTGCTGACTTTCAGTGTCAAGTAGAGTTGTCATGAATGTGATTTCATCATCGTTCTTCTGTGGAATTTGACAGTTGAAGTTTTTCAGCCACGTAAACTTGTCGCAGGCTTGATTGATTTAGTCTGTGAGGATTTGTACTCTAACTATTTCTTGAAGAAGATTTTGTGTTAAGACCTCACTTGCCACAAGATGCGTGAGTGCTTATCCATCCATATAGGCCAAGCAGGAATCCAAGTTGGCAATGCTTGCTGGGAGCTTTTCTGCCTGGAACATGGCATTCAGGTATACCCATCATTTTTCCAAAATGCAGTGACCAATTTCAGAAAGAATCAAAGCTGGATTATAAACAGGGCCTCAAGAAGAGCTTATAATTCACAATCAAGAAATCACATGAAGGAAAATTGTGATAGTGTGTTCCAGAAGTACATGGAGAATCATGTTATGTTGAAATTTGTGACATGTCCAGGTATAGGAGAATCATGATTTTTCAAAGTCTTTTGATTGTGAAATAGTTCTGTACAAGAAAGATTGAGTATTTTTTTACAAACAGTTAACACTGATCTAATAATGAGACATGATTCCAGATGTTCCTTGATGCTCTCAGGTGCTTATGGGTGTTTTTGGATGCTTGAGATTTTGGATCAAAAATGTGAAGACACAAAATTGTGTCATTCGGTATGAGCAACAATTTTTCTAACCACTGGTTTTGCTGGATGTGTGATTTGATGTACAATCCATACTAGCCGGATGGGCAAATGCCAAGTGATAAGACAGTGGGAGGTGGAGATGATGCATTCAACACATTTTTCAGCGAAACAGGTGCAGGAAAACATGTGCCACGATGTGTGTTCATGGACTTGGAACCAACGGTAGTGGACGAGTGCCGCACTGGCACATACCGTCAATTGTTTCATCCTGAGCAGCTCATTAGTGGCAAAGAAGATGCTGCCAACAATTTCGCACGTGGACATTACACAAGTACAGTTGTTGCTGCAATTGTTGTTGTTTGTATCATTGCAAAAACTAATCCAATTCATGTCCCCTGAATCTGTTTTGTAAAAAAAACTTGTGGGAAGACAATCATGTGTGCACATACTTTGTTTTGGAAAATGAGCTTTGGTTTTTCTAATTCTTTGTTTTCTGTATGTCATCACTGTGGCAGTTGGGAAGGAGATTGTTGATTTGTGTCTAGATCGCATTCGAAAGCTAGCAGATAATTGTACTGGGCTACAAGGTTTTCTTGTGTTCCATGCAGTTGGTGGTGGGACGGGCTCTGGACTAGGCTCCTTGTTGTTAGAGAGGTTGTCTGTTGATTATGGAAAGAAATCAAAGCTAACTATGTGCATTTTCCCAAGCCCACAAGTGTCTGGGGCAGTTGTAGAGCCATACAACAGTGTTTTATCCACCCATTCACTCCTTGAGCACACTGATGTCGCAGTCATGCTCGACAATGAGGCAATCTATGACATATGTCGACGAAACTTGGATATTGAGCGTCCCACCTACACAAACTTAAACCGTCTGATCACACAGGTGTGATCAAAATTGTTGGTTTCATGATCACATGCCATCATCTTCTCCATGATTTATGAAAAATTTGCAGTCTCTCACCAGGTGTTCCAACTTCATGATTGAACTATGTTTAGGGATTCTCATGAGTTGTGTGTGTACTTACAGGTTGTATCTTCACTCACAGCTTCACTTCGATTTGATGGAGCTTTGAATGTTGATCTGACAGAGTTTCAAACAAATCTAGTGCCATATCCTCGCATCCATTTCATGCTCTCCTCATATGCGCCAGTCATCTCTGCCGAGAAAGCATACCATGAACAGCTCTCAGTGTCAGAGCTTAGCAACAGTGTGTTCGAACCATCTAGCATGATGGCCAAATGTGATCCTCGCCATGGCAAATACATGGCATGTTGCCTCATGTATCGTGGAGATGTGGTGCCCAAAGATGTGAATGCTTCAGTAGGAACCATCAAGACCAAGCGAACCATCCAATTTGTGGATTGGTGCCCTACAGGTTTCAAGTGCGGAATCAATTACCAACCACCCACAGTGGTCCCTGGTGGAGACTTGGCCAAAGTCCAAAGAGCAGTGTGCATGATTTCCAACACCACCAGCGTTGCTGAGGTTTTCTCACGCCTTGATCACAAGTTTGACCTCATGTACGCCAAGCGAGCATTCGTACATTGGTATGTTGGTGAAGGTATGGAAGAAGGTGAATTCTCTGAAGCACGAGAAGATTTAGCAGCTCTAGAAAAGGATTATGAAGAGGTGGGTGCTGAATCTGCTGAAGGAGATGGAGAAGATGAAGGTGAAGAATACTAGAATCCATCACTCAAGTTCTTGAACAAAACACACACATGACAAACAAGGCCTAAACAAATAACAATCTTTGCATTGACCTTCATGATACCAATCTATAGCAACCAAGTAAAAACAAGCATGGTGATCCAAGACCTTCATTATCTCCATCTATAGCAAGCAAAGAAAACAAAAGTGGTGATCCTAGACCTTCATGATCTTCATATATAGCAAGCAACAAAAGTGGTGATCCTAGACCTTCATGATCTTCATCTATAGCTAGCAAACTAGCAAGCAACAAAAGTGGTGATCCTAGACCTTCATGATCTTCATCTATAGCAAGCAACAAAAGTGGTGATTGACTAAGAGATCCACAAGTAGATTTCTAGTTAATTTCTAGTCCAAAATGAGTTGAGTAGAAACTATTACCAAAAAAACTTGAGAGCAAACCACAAAGAATTTTCTAATTCTATTAGTCTTAGCAATACACATTATTTGTTGCAAATTTCAATTACAAACTGCAATATCAATCAATCTCAAGTCTTTTCATGATGATTTTCAACCATGTTTTTTCATATATCATCTCACAAATTCAACTAGGGCTCACAAAGTTGATTCACAAAACCATTCACATAATATATCATCAAATAGGAAAAAGAAGACAAAAAGGGAAAATAAAAAATAAAAAAACCTAAAATATGAATAATGATATACATGGAAAAACATGAAAAAATATATCCTTGAACCAATAGAAGATTTTTTGAAAACTAAATAAACAACATAATCTAGTGAAGTGCCCTTGTAGTATTGGCCAATATCAAGGTTGCTATCCACAAATGTCAAGACCATAGCTAATTAAAGACAATGACATGATAATTGCCAAGACTGGATCTATCCTAAAAAAGAAGAACAATTTGTGAATTTTGCCAACTTGCAAGATTGAGTGTTTTTCAGCCATTACGCCTAATATATTATATTATGAGAGTGGACACATATTAACTCATGCAAGAGGATAACACAATTTGGTCCATTATTTCTCAATTAAAGCTCACATTAGTTTAACGAGTGATCCTCATTGTAGTTGTGTTACATCTAACACAACTTATGAGTAGTATTTTGAACCCATAATCACTTCACAAGGTGGTTATGAATCCTTAAATATTCCTTTGATATAAGAACATTAGTGATTCATGAGGTTCATTATAAATTGGTGGAAATAAATAATTCCTTTTGTGACAGAGTACTATTTCAAACATATATATGAACATAGAAATCCTTTATCTCACATCTTGCTTACAAGTTGGTTGATATGAAATGTAGTTATAAATAAAAATGTTTGTACTACACCTATGAAAAATGCAAAAAGGTAAGTAGCAAAAGTCCAGTAGGATGGAACTAAAGAGGATCCCAAATGGTGCTATCATTCACAAGTTAACATCTATACATGCCCCACTACATAAGAAATGTAATGGAAATGTCAGTTATTGAAACAACAAACTTCATAACATTTGCTTGATCCCAATTAAATGATGACATGTCTCCTCCTTGTTATGATGAAGTTATGATCATCAATTATCAATGTTTGGGGGAGGGAAAAATGATTTTCATACATGACTATCAACTTCCATTTTTTCACAAACGTTTTTTTTTAATGAATGACATGTTTTTTCGCTAGACCAACTTGGACTTTAAAAAAACCATTCGATAAAACTTCACAAAAGGTTTGAGTGGAGAAAACATTTGCATCCAAGAGTAGGATCAACACAAAAAATAAATAAATAAAAATACATATTAATAATGATGATTATTTGTAGCATACATGAGCCCACAATTGCAAGCATCATCATTGTTATCACTTACCAATAATAATAAAAGTTTGGCACCAAACTTGTTTCTAAAAATGAAAAATCTTCACAAAATTGTATAGGTATGCACATGAACACATGAGTTTCCAATATTATCTACAAGATTTGGTTTCCATGCAAGGTAAAATTGTAGGTGAAAATTATTTAACCTCAAGGAATGTATCATTCTCCACAACTAGCATATCAACTAATAGAAGGGTAACCAATAGACTATTTGAAATTGAAGGAGTCAATGCCTATCAATGTTGCAAGCACTGCACATGGAGCCATCACTTTGAACTACAAACAAGCTACGCTAGAATCACTTAGGATAAAATCACATTGTGGAAATAAGACATTTTTCAATTTGGATTCAAATATTTGCACAAATGTTTGATTGAGTTAGTTACCATTTTACAAAGTTAAAGAAGGTCCTTTATGCTGGTGAACCTTACCCCAAGGGGGTACACTATTCATAAAAATTAGAAAACTCGTGAGTAAAAATATAAGGTGCAGTATATGAGTTGTGGGATAAATATTATAAGTTTATTATTTCAAATATAGGGTCATATATATATATATAAAAGGTGTGTGTAAATTTTTTATATTAGATTTTTAGAAAATAAAACATGTGCATTAAAAATTTAGGGTATTAAATGTTAATAAGTTCAAATTAGTTGTTAAGTAATGTTAACTAAGTAGGTCAATAAATTAAATTAATGTTGATTTTATGACATTTAGGTGGGCAAAAACAAATATTTAAACATTAAACTTTTTAGTAGGTAGCCATCATTTTAGGGTTTTAAGGTCAATTTAGGATGTTAGGGCTGATTTGCATCCTTTGAAAGAAGGTGAATATATTGCCAATTTGGTTAATTACAAATTAATAATGTCCAATGATAATTCATGCATTGATAGATGAATTTCAAAATGTTCAAAATATGTTAACCATGTTAAACATGAAGGGCACTCCTATTACATGAGGTCATGATTCGTGGTTCAATGAACCATGGAAGGTGGAAAAAGATGAACTTAAGCATCTTGTTTATGTTCCTTTCAAAAGAGTCAGTGAAGATGGTGGTTGTGAAGTGTTTTGAAATCATTTTGATGAAAAACTAAAACATGTTCCACCACCTGGTGCTACACATGTGGAGGTTGATTTAATTACTGATGAGTTGGGTGATGTGGCCATCATATAATTAAAAACACAAGATGCATTTCAAATATGTTAAATGAAATTGAAAACTAGTTTTAAACTGTATTAAAAATGTAATCTACCTTATTATGGAATATGAAAGGAATAAAATCTTCGAGTCCACATTGGTAAGCCAACTTAATGAAAATCCTTTTCTTTTTAAAGATAGGCTAATAGGTTCAAGCATGATAAAGTATGCCAAAAAAGTAGTTTTAAAAAAATTAATTTCAAAAACAGTCTCTTTTCAACATTAACATTAAAAAAGATATAAAAAACCTATTTAAATTACATTTTGAAATCATAGAGCATTTCATTGAGTTTATTGTAAGTTGTACATAAATTTTGAAATATATATATATATAAGAAAAATGGATGAAAAATATATTCTAAATTGGTTGGTTGTTCAAATTTTCCAAAATACTTTTACATTAAAACTTTGATAGATCATGACTAGAATATGAAAAGTTGAAATTATATCCATAAACACTAGGCCACTTGAAAGTATAATAATTTTAATTGATGTTTTACTAAATTATGTAGTTGTAATCCAAATTTGTAGAACTGTGACATGTACTTTTTATACTTGCATTTCAAAAAAATGTACTTAAATGAATATTAAAACATGTGTTTATTCAATATTATGCAATGAAATCAAAATATATATAATTGTTGATCATTGATTTAAATAATATTCATGCATTCAATACATTAAAGTATACTTTATGGATATTTTCCAAAAAAATAGCAAGTGTTTCTAATTGGCATACTTTATTATGTTTATGCCCATCTAGACTTCTACATATAAAAATAAATGATAAGTGGTTAAATAACATCAATCCATGGATTATGAATGCTTGTTGTTGTAATCATGATCTAAAATTTGTAGGTGCTTCTAAAAAAGGTAGTTAGGCATTAACTTATCACATAACGGATTATATTACGAAAACAACAAATTTCACATCACATATGTATTCATTAATGAAAATTGGGGTTCAAAAAATTGAACAAACATATTCCAAAACCAATTAAAATGACCGTTTAGAAAAAAATTGTCGTTTGATCATATGATCATTAAATATAATTGATTCCCACTAAGAAAGTTTTTCAACAAGAACTATTAATTGTTAAATGAAACTCCCTGACCATATAACAAATGTTTATTTTTCTACTATACCTTGGTATAGTTTATTGATGTGGATTCTTGAACGTGAAAACCCATTAAATGAGATCTATGAAAATGACAAAACATATGAATTTTTCAATATAGATAAATATGTAAATACTTCAACATACATAATTCATAATTTATGGATAAATTACCAAAATAAACCACATGCTGGACCATTGGACCAATGAACATTCATACCCCTTATGAATTTGCTAGTAATTATTTTAATGGAAATAGTACGTAATACTATCAATTTTGGGAAAATCATCCACAAAAACACACCATACACTTCAAAATATAATATGCCTCAATTCCAATTATATAAGGTTATAAAATACCATCACAAAAATGAACCTAAAAATTATACTCATATTATTTGCATTTTGCTCACACTTGGAGAATTTACATAGATATAAAGAAATCAATAAATGTTTCATGGATGAATTTTTTTAATTTTGTTTACCAAAAGTTCCATCTTTTAATAAATCTCTTATTAAAAACATTGGAATATTACATGAATGTAAAGAATCAAAAGATGTTGATAGAATGATGAAAAAAAGTGAAAATGAATGCAAGATGAAAAAGAACATAGAAATAACTTCATAAATCCCCTTTACAATAAAAAGGTCAATGATTACAATGATGATATTGAGATATGTATTGAAAAAACTTATGACAAAAATGTAAATAAAAAATCAAATTTCAAATCAAATCAAACATTTGACATTGAATATTTTATGTGGCATGTAAGTAAACAAAAATGTGTTTGACATATTAAAACTACTTATGAGCATGCATAAAAATGATGTATATGATCATATAAATGAACCATATGATAAGATAATTGAATTTGTAAAAACCTCTAATTTTAAAAATAGTATCAAAATATTGAAATCACTTCATAAGAATCATTCAAATGTAGAACTTCAATACCAATGATAAATTGAACCCTAATTTCATCAATAACACATATGAAAAATTAAGAATACAAAAAAAAAACCTTATTTATGAATGGGAGAATGAAATATTAACCTTCTAGATCAACGCAAGGGGGAAAATGTTTTTCTGTACATGGTCATTGATATTCATAACCCTCTTTCATCTAAGTTAACCAATACTCATAATTCAATTAGAAATGAAGTGCTTCTTAAATTCAATTTGAATAATTTACAAATTAAAGCATTTGATGAATTCATAATTGTTTTGTTATCTAGTAATTTTAAAGAACAAATATATATCTATATATAGGTAATGTTGTTGGAACTAGGAAAAGTCAAATTATTAGAACTCTAAATGCATATATATTTTAAAAACATTCACATGACATGTTAAAAATTTCAACTTTCACCGCAAGTGTAGCTTTGTTAATAGGTGGATCAACAATCCACTCTTTGATAGGTTTATCAATTGATCGAAATATTGATTCTCGAAATTTACCCCAAAAAAATGAAGATTGGTCAAATTTTCATTATTTGATTATTGATGAAGTATCAATGGTGGGATATACTATGTTGACCAAAATACATCTTAAATTACAAAAGTTAAAATCTTCACCCCTTCAACCTTTTGGTGGATTAAGTATTATGTTTTTAAGAGTCTTCATGCAATTCCCACCTATAAGTGACACACCCTTATATACATATAATGCAAAACCTCCATTAACTTTCACAAAACAAACACAAAAAGAAAAAATCATTGGAAAAAGTCTATGGGAAAACTATGTAATGCCAAATAAAATCATTTTGACACAACAAATGCAACAAAATGAAAACATTCAATATGCTCAATTGCTCAATAATGTACAAGAAAATAAAATTACTAAAGATGATTACTCATTACTCAAATCTTGTTTTCTATCAAAATTACAAATTAATTTACTTGAACACCCTTGGAATGAAGCTACATACATTGTTCCTTGGAATGAATGAAAAGACATGATTAATCACCACATAATTAAATATCATTCAAAAAAGAGAATTCCATATGTTATACAATTGTTGCCAAGAATACATATAAAAACAAACCTTTACATGAAGACATGCAATTCAACATAAGGCAATGTGTTTCAAACTCTAATAACAATAATCTATATCCATTCTTAAAACTGTACAAAAGGCATGAAGGTCATGTTCATACAAAATTTATATTTTAAATTTGGGCTCATAAATGGGACCATAGGCATGGTTTGTGAAATTGTGATGGATGATTCTATTAAAAAAAAAACTCAACTTTCATAGAACCTCCTTTGTATGTAGTTGTAGATTTCAATACATTCAATACTAATCATTTGGATTTAAAAGACATAAATCTCAATTGTCATTCCTATAATTCCTATTTCTTGAAATTTTAATTATCAATATGACATGGATGGACTTGAACATGTTTTTAATAAATTTATTAAGCAAGAAAAAATTCCATTTAAATATAGCTTTTTGTTTAACAAATTATAAAGTACAAAGTCAAACTTTTGACAAACTTATTGTTGATTTGTATAAACCACCAAACCACATGGTGCTTATAATGCACAACATATATGCGATTCTTTCATGTTTATGATCAATTGAAGGGATTGTAATCCTATGAGATATTCAAATTGAGGATATTAAAAATTCAATTTCCAATAAAGTGCAATGAAATACATGAATCCACACTTTTTTTTTGAAAGCCCAAAAGAAAAATATTCCATGATTCTATAACAAAATCCAATGCAATCAAACATATTCAAAATACATCATCCACAAATAGAAAACAAAAATCCTCATGTAAAGAAAAAAACAAAGAACATTGATTGTTCAACATTTGTTCAACCAAATAACGAAAATCAATATTGGCATGAAGATTTATTCTTATTTAAATTTGATGAAAAACACTAATGGATAATATAGCATGGTTAAGATCACAACATATCGATGCTACAGTGAAGGTTTTATTTGAGACAAAGTTACAACATCAAGGATATGAATTTCATCAATATTCAATATATTACAAAAGTAGAAGGTTTGAAAACAAATGCCTCTAATATCTACACATAAATATGAACCATTGGAATTTAATAGCATTAAACCCTTAAACCCTTATGTGTATTCATATCTAAATATTAGAAACATTGACATTATGTATTTTTTGTATCCCATTCAAGTAACCAAAAACCTTAGGAAAAATTAGGCAAGAAGACATTGATGTCAAGCTCAACAATTAAAGTGTAATCAAAGTGAGAAATTTTCCCACCTTGGATTTTCCACATATTTTGTTTACATTTGTTGCTTTCCAACCAACAAGTGATTCATGTGATTAATTGCAAGTGAAAATCACTTCAAAGGACATGTGGACTACAAAATTTTGGTTATAGGAAATGCCATCGTTTTTTTGATAGAAGCCAAAAGAAAAAATGGATGGAAATAATTACTGATTCTATTGTGGATGAAGTCCTTATAGTGTTTATATTTCATCCTAATGTCATGAAATTTATGCAATTAAATATTTTGCATGCTCATTACGTAAATGGTTATGTGTAGGAACACAAAGCCCTAGTTAAAGATAATATCATTGTGTGGTTGTGAACAAATATTTTGACATGTTGCACAATCATTTTGAGCTTGCAAGGTAAAATGCATTTGATTATGATTATGTAAGTATTTTCTTTTATGGATTGTCTTGTGATAATATGATTTTGTTTCACTACAATATTGTGATTTGAAAATTTTGCATGATTGTGGTATGATCTTCATGTATGCATCAAAATGTTTATGTACAACAATAGTGGAGTTTTAACTGTCCACAAGATTTTCTTGTGATACCACACAAAATTATTCACCTTGAATATCAATTTGTGACCATAATGCAACATGATCAAATTATAAAAAGTGATCAAACATGTTGTGTTATTGCAAAACAATTTTTCCTTCATTAGTAAATTGACGTGTAAGATAAACAATGTCTGAGATGATATAGGTTTATCAAATATGCTAAAATAATCTTATGTTGTCATAAGATTATTTGGTTTGTTGTGTAAAGAGTTATTGAAGACGATTTAAGTCTCTTAGGTTTAATAAGATGTTCATACACCATTATAAGACCATTTGATGATTTTCCAAGATGTTTTTGTATTTCAATTGAACATCTACATGTTAACATAGCTACTAGATTTGACAAATGATATGAATTAGTGTTTTTTTTGGTAGAAAAGTAAATGAATCACGAAAAATTTATAAATTTGAAGTTTTATTTTGCCATTTTTTGAAAAAATAAAATAAAATCACCATATCTAGACCTAGGCAATAGTTAGGTCACCATTTGCAATAGGGTTTTTGAAAAAAATAAAATTTTCCCCCATAAGTTGTTGTCATTTATTGCTAGTTCCTTTTGGGGATCCTTGCCAATGAGCTTACTTAAATATTTAAATAAATAAATAAACGCCTAGCTACCTTTGATAATTTCTCCATAGGATTATAAAGCAAATATTTGATGGATCTTTAGTAAGTAGTTTTTTGGTTGTAAGTTTGGGTAGTAAGCATTGAATGATGTAATAGTGACATACCATTCCTCACTCACGTGAAGTAAACACCAATAAGATTCAATGATGTCCACTTGAAATTTAATTTATCATAGATTCATCATAAGCTCAAAATGTTGGACCTTTGTACAACCCATTCATCCCTTATGTATATAACTCTAAAACGGTGACCGCATTAATGCAATTTTTTTACCCCTTCAACTTTTAGAATTCACAAAAGTGGCAAATTTTTGTTGGAAAATATAATTATGTTGGAAGTATTACATTGGAAAAAAAAAACGTTTATCAAGATTCATTATGATTTGTAATTGGCTTTGGAATTGGGTTTTTGAGTTGCAATGACCATTTGCAACTCAACATATTTTTATGGGTGTGAGTGCTATTAGATAAGTCACATGAATTGTAACAGATGTAACTCATCGTATGTGAAACTGTATACATATGCAATTCGTGTAACTTAGTTACAACTATGTAAGAACAACTATTGTGTAATTTTAATGCAATTAGTTTGCAACTACAATGGTAACCTCATGTTGATGCTAATTTTCATCAATCCATCAAAATTTAACACATGACATTATTGGAAATTTTTGGTGAAAATGATTTTTTTTTAAATATTAATTTCCACCATCCATTATGATTATTCATTTTATATGGTCTTAGATTGTGACATGTGGCATAATATTTTTTTGCCATGTGGCATATTAACTGAAATTTGAATTAAAATAATAATAATAATAATAATAGGTAGGTTGATACATAGGCATGGGTAGGTAGGTTGGTGGGTCCTACTTAACCTACCTAGGTATGTAAGTAAGATTATGTAGGTAGGTAAAACTAAGTAGGTAGGACATACCTACATACCTAAGTTACATACCTATTTACCTATTTAAGTAAGCAAGTAGGTTAGAAGGTAAAAAGGTAGGTGAGTTACATAGTAACAATGTTTTTTTAAAAAAAAATTATGTTTAGTTTTTAGGGTTAAACTTTTTTGAATTCATCCCAAATTAGCACATTTATTTTAATGTGGGCACATAAGAAAAAAAAACCTTGTTTATATAGGTTGTGAGATGGGATTCAAGGGCAAAACATATGAATTTTATATTTTAATTGCACATTAATTGCAAATTGGGTTGCAACTAAAACAAAAAATTCCCACATTTTTTGTGTTTTTTAAAAATTTGTAAATTGTGCAACTAATTAAGTAATTATCTGATAATTATATATATGAATTAATTACCAATAATAAATGATCTAAAATAATCATTTGAGTTAATAAGTTTAATTTTCAAATAATTAGTTAGTTAATTACCATATAATTGATGATCTGAATTTAGATAAAATTCAAATAATTAATCATCTAAATTCCCAAAATAATTACTTGGATTATGTAATAGTTAATTACTTGAACTAAGCATCTGAATCAATTATTTTAATTGAGATAATTAAGTAGTTAGTGAGTTTTAATAATTAATTTTCAGGTATTTAATTTAAATAATTAACTATTTGAATGAAGAACTAACACATTATATGAATTAATCAATCTAATTCATATAATTTGCTAGTTAACTATTTCAAATAATTAATTATCTGATTTTAGGTAATTTATCATCAGATAATTAATTATCTAAATTAACTAATGAATTAATTATTTGAAGTAGACTGATTAATTTAGATTAATAATTAATTAATTCATAATTATTAAGTCAATTAAATGAATTATCTAAATTTTGGAATTGATAATTAATTATTTGAGCTAAATATTTTTATTAATAAGTTTAATTTGGAAATTTTATTTAATTTTTAAATTATTTTATTGAATTTGAAATTAATTTTTTTGAATTAAACTAAATAATTCGTATTAAATATTAATTAATATGCAATAGTTAATAAGTTATTAAAAATACTTATTAAATATTTAAATATGATTTTAAAAATTTTATTAATTTATTAATAGCTGAACAATAGTCACAAAAATAATGAATTTTAAATTTTTTATTGTGGTAACATATTTTCACAACTAGTTGTATCAATGAGAATCATAGTTGACAAGTAGTTGCAAATGTCATATCTAATATGCAATGGAAATGTGAACACGCGACATGACTGCTTGTGTTGACAATTGTACATTAATTGCAACATAGTTGCTAATTTACATTACATGGTTGTTACATTTACATTAGTTGTAATGTAGTTGTCACACAATTAAAATGCAACTTGCCAAAGAGTCAAGCATGATTGACTATGTTTGTATGTATGATGTGTACATTACACCACATAGGTGTCCCATTTGAAATTAAGTTACAACTATAATACAATTCTCCGATTTTTTTTACGTTGCATTTAATTTATTAATTATCCATATTTTCATGCTTTAATTGCAATGTAGTTGTATATTAATTGTTTTGGAGCTTTAGTTGCAGGGCAATGAAGGTTTGGTGGACATGATTTCCCATTGTGATTTTTCAAAATAAAAAAAACTCACTAAAAAATACCATTTCATGATTAATGAATTTAATATTTTCATAGTTTGCAAGGATCAAATTTGTTGAACAAATGACTTGTACCATATATGAATGAATTTCTAGCCATGGATTAATTTTATCACATTCAATTGCCCATAGAAGGAAAGCCACACAATGGGGGAGGGGGGTTCAATTGCCCATATGGACTTAAACTTGATACATATGAAATAATGTTCATGGATGAAAAACTATCCTTGAAGATGAAATTGACCACAAGGATGGAATCAACACATATTGATGAATTTAAAACAATGTAAAATTTTACAAATTGATTCACATTCTTAATATGAATGAAAATTTATCATATGGATCAAATGTGCCCCATGGGTGAATTTCAACAATGTTGATGAAAATACACATGTATGAGAATGAACCCCACATGAAAATGAAAATATGGATGAATTGACAACATGTGTGATAGAATATCACATGGATAGAACTCAATGACATGGATGAATTTGATCACACAGTTGTAGTTGGCAATATGGAAGAAATTACATTTTATGAAAATAATCATTTTGGTTAAAATTTAGTCCACATGGCAAATAATGCATGTGTGATCAATTTTATCAATTATTCTAATTTTATCATTATAATTTAATTCATTTGAATCCATTTGGTGCATTTCATTATTGTCATTTATGTTATGTTGTTTATGTTTATCCATTTGTTAATATCACTTGTGTGTTGTCAATAATTAATACCATCCATATGACAAGGTTCAACAATGGTCATGTTTTTTCCATGTCATCAATTCATCCAATTTTATCTATTATGGTCCACTTTTGTTTTGTTGAAATTTTCACCCCATGTTTTTAATTTCAATTTCATCCTTACGAAAAAATTCTCTTTGTTCTCAATTTGATAAATTCTAAAGTTTTATATATGTTAGTAATATTATCCAACTTGTCATATTCATCTTTTTTGTTTTCATTCATCCAAATTTCAATATCAATATGATCCAATTTCATCTACATGGTCACATCCATGTGAGAGGTTCATTCATGTGGTTCAATTTTGCTTCATAACGTTAGTAATTTTCAATTCATCCAAATGTTGAAAATATCATCTATGCCATCATTTTTATTGAATTTATCATCCAATGTGAGTTACAACAATCATTTTTTACTAGATTTTCTAATAATATGAAAAACATATAAACAACTAATTAGATTGTTGCCCTTTTTTATTAAAGGCAATAGGTGCCAACAATTTTGGTTTCTTACCATTCCATGTCCACTTGAGGTTGGTGTGGGAGCTCCTTCCTTCAAATGTGGCGGCTTGTGTTCCCATTTCCATGCATTTTGCAATAAAATAAAATAAAATAGACTTCAAGACAACATTTTATACAAAATGAATAATCATTCTTTTTCTAGCATTCTCTTTGACATGGTTTTTGATTCATAGTGCACATGTTTGAGGTCTTATGTGAATCTAGGGGTGGGTGCATGATTATTTGCTCACCTGGTCATTCCATATTTCTATTCAGCCTTCGATTTGTTCTCCTTCGTGTTGCATATTAGGTTGGGCTTCCTAAGTTTAATTTTTGGGTTGATTCATTATATTTGTGGCCAACCTTTAGATCCAACAAGGATTCACCTTTTTCATTGCTCCCATGGTGAGGAATGGATTACATCCCACAATGCCATTGAAATGTTTTTGCTTCCATCATGAGAGATGCAAGGTTTCATGTTTTGTGTGAGCAAATTAATGTCCTTTTGCCACCTTCTCTTCAATTTTCTTGTCAATGGGTTGACATCATGTTATTGATTGATGGCACTTGCATCTTGGTGGACATGGTCATTACTAATCCCATTCAAGCAAATTTGGTTTCAAATGCAATTTCATCTTATGTTGTGGGGTGATTACAATGATTGTGATTATACATAGAAAGGACTAAACTATGATTGACACCCAACACGTGCATTTCTAATTTTTATCATCAATGTGTTAACATGGCATGGTCAGCAAAAGGCACCCATGGCCTTGCTCTATCAATTTTACATGCCTTATATAGGCAAAAGGTGTTGGTAGCTTTTCAAAGATCATATTTTACTTTTATTTTGAGGTGTGTGGTCATTATATGTGAAGGCTTTTCTAGGCTTATTACTCTTTCAAGTTTTTTTTTTTTTTTTTTTTTTTTTTTTTTTTTTTCCTAATTTGATTCTTGTGACTAGTGGGGGTTCTAAAACATCATTTGTTCTTTTTTCCCCTTTGTGACCCACTTTTGATTTTTCTTTTTCATTCAGACTTGCAGTTATGTCTCTCTCCTTCCTTTCCCCCTTTGTTGGGTGCTTTGTTTAATGGAGCTTACCAAGGTTTCATCATTAATCTCCCCGACTTTTTTTCACATCCCACAACGATTCATTAGGGCTCAGAAAACCCCGAAAAAAGGGGGGGGGGAGGGAGGTAATAACCCCAACACACATTAATTAAAGTTTAAACAGTACAAAGGGGGCAGAAAGCACCACTCCATGGCAACACCATCCTCCCCAAAAATATTCAAGTGGCACCATTCATCCTTAAAGGCCTAATCAATATTATCCTGGAGACTAGGCTCATAAGTAAATTTGAGGGAATTGATGGCTTTTTAGGTCGCCATCCCAACCTCAACAGTAGTGACCCACGCTTGTTGGAGAACATTACAAGAGGAGTAATGTGCATTGAAGTGCATCCTACACCTTTTCAACCAAAGGAAATAAAGAATGAAACTCCTAAGAATATCTAGTGGCTACCTAATAAAAGAGAAACCACCAGCGTGGTAGTGTTGAATTTTGGGAGGATCATCCTTTCTTTCGACAATTAGTTCGTTTAATAAAATAAAAGGCCAAGAACGGGCAATGTCATCTGGAGCCCCCCATTATTGCCAGACCCTAAAGTACGCCTCCCAAGCGTATTTGGCTTTAATGCATTTAAGTAGGAAATGTTGCGATGATTCAGAAAGCCCATCAGGGTGGACTTTGCACATAGGAGGGTTCCCATGCATTGGAGCCAAGTGCCAATAGGGAGCTTATGATTCAGGTTGAGCCAAATGAGAGTTCCAACCTTGCAAGGGCGGGAGTTATGCCAAATTCTGGCCAACACCTGGCAATTCATCAAATTGTTGAGATTGAATTGTTGGATGAAAGAGCGGATTACAAGAACTTTGGACAGTTGCCTCAAGTTCATATATCCCTGCTTAGCCGAATAACCAAAGAAAGGCGAGTCCCCCAAGGGGAAGGTTGCTTGCCAATGCCATTATCCTGGATCCCAGGGGAAACCGTCGATGAAGCTGGTCACAAAAATCCAAAATAAAGTAGATTTGGGGAGCGCAGAGAAGTCTCTGACCATTCTAAAGGGAGCTCCATGTTTATCTTGAAATAGAATTCTGACCGAATGGTAGCCTATAGGTGAGAATGTCACCTCTTGAGAATTCACGGCTTTAATAAGACCGTTAAGGGAAATCCTACGGAATTTAATGGCTTTTACCAAGTTTGGGAGAATTTCCGCCACTCGGTAGATCCATGTGAGAGGGGCGAGATGACCCATTGCCTTGTTGTTGATCTAGTCCCCAATTTTGAAGCCGTTAGGGAATGAAGTTGAGTTCCAAAGGATGCTAGAGATGATGATATCCCTACTTGTTTGATTAGTGACGTGGGAGTTCATTCTAAGTGAGAGGCTTTTCCATTCCCTGTCCTCTTAGTCCCATAAGTCCTTTATTCTTATGCATCCAGCCTTAACAATAGCCCGCCCCTCATTGAATCCACTCACCCCGAAAGGTCGGCCAACATCATTAATGACTAAAGGGTTGCTGAAGATTGGTTGTTTGAGGATTTCCACTTGCAATGTGGGTTTAGTCTTCGCGAGACCTACTTTCAGATTCAGTTAGGATCCAAGGATGCTTTTACAAAACAAACAACTTGTTCTCTGGAGTTTGGGGGCAATAAATAGCTAGTTAATGTCTTTATTCCTTGGGCCTTTCCCATGGACTGGGAGTTGAACATGATCCACACAATGTCTCAATATTTCCTTCCAAGGTTCACAACCGAGGGATAGTCCTTTCATTAGTAACTTAGCAAGAAGGGCTTTGACTAAGCTTTGGGTCAATAATTCCTAGGCCCCTGCTCGAAAAGGGAAGCGTGAGGGAGTCCCATTTTACTTTTTCTCGGGTTTTAATTGCTTTTCCTCCCCAAATGAAGTTCTGAACCACCCCCTTAATTTGATTGCACATTCTGGGATTAGGGTTCCAACAAGTTACCATGTACCACATGGAGGAGAGTAAAACCTGATTAGTTATGAGTATTCTACCTACAAGGGAAAGGTTATAGTTTCCCCATGTTATCATTTTGCCCTTTAGTGAAATCATAAGTTTATCAAAGTTTGCCTTTGCAGGGAGTTGAAATCTAACTTAGATGCCCAGGTAGTGAACCCCTTTGTTCTCAGGGATCCACTTCAGCCCTACCTTTTGACCCCACTCCCAAGCCCGCTTCTCTTTGCTAGCCCAAATGGCGGTAGACTTCCCCCAATTGATTTTCGCCCCGGATGCGAGACAAAAGAGATCCAGTATTGATCACATTATGTCCATGTTGCTTTTGGTTCCCTTAAGATAGAGAGTGGTATCATCAGCAAATGTTTGGTCCCGAATGCAACTTCTTTTTGGGTAAGGTCAGCCCCTCCACATTATATTTAGTATCATCCAACATATGTCCAAGGACATCCACCGCTAATACAAATAGGTAAGGAGCCAACAGGCAGCCCTGTTTCACCAATCTAGATAACTTAAAGTCTTTTCTAGATTTTCCATTAACCTTGACCGATGATGAAGCTAGCAAATATAATGAGGAAACCCACTTAATCCATTTGGGGCTAAACCTTAATTTGGATAAGGCTAGAAAAATAAAGCCCCACTTTATTCTATCAAAGGCTTTTTCAAAGTCGAGGAGAAGCAAGACTAGGTCCTGCTCACTCTCTATTGCCCATTTGAGTGATTCCTAGGTTAAAAAGTTATTATCCAGAATGTTCCTCCCCATCACAAAGCCGATCTGGTTGGGTCTGATCACAAATGGTAGTTGTACTTGGATCTTTCGAGCTAAGATTTTATCAAGTATTTTGTAAATATTTCCAAGGAGAATATGGGTTTTTAATTCCCTAACTTGGAGTGATTTCCAGATTTTAGGATCAAGGTGATCATCCCTTTGTTGATGAAGTCCGAAGTTAGTCCTAATGAGAACATTGCTTAAAAGGCTATGAGAAGTGTGGGGGCGATTTCTTTCACGTTTTCCTAAAAGAAATTTGTCGACAAATTGTCGTGGCCTGGTGCTTTATTTTTAGGCAAGAGGTGATGACTTCCACCACCTCTTCCAAGGTCGGTTCCTAGGTCATTTTGGTGTTCATATCCTCCATGATTCGGGAAGGTACACTCTCCCAACACTTCCTTTGGGCTTTTGCAATGTCCAGGGAGTGGGGTTTAGATGTGTACAAACTGGTGTAAAACTGGGAAATATAATGGGAGAGGTCCGCCTGTTTGAATATTGTCGTATCGTCAACCTCCGGTTCTTTCAAGAGGGTGCTTTTCTTACCGACGCGGTGGAAGTTAAAGAATAACTTGGAGCAAATGTCGTCGTACCTTAACCATTTCGCCGCCAAGTGGTGGTTGAAGCGTTTTACTGAAGTCTAGAATAATTCAACTAACTTGCCTTGTGATTTTGAGAGAATTGTGTGTACATGCTCGTTTGTTGGGTTAGATTATAGCTACACTTCCGCTAGCTGAATTTTCCTGGAGTGGGCCTTAACTTGCATACCTTTGAGATGGTTTCGCTCTTTGATTAGCGAGGCATTGCATGTTATATCTCTTTGGATGGTTGTCTCTATCCAAGGTGCCCATCCTGCCTCTCTTGAGGGCTTGGGTGTCTTTCCTTCCCACGCCTTAAGCATCGTTGCCTTGCACGTCTCGACTCTTAGCAAAGAGGAATCAAAATATTTGTTCTGCTTTGAAGATTCAGTTGGTTGTCCCCAAATAGTTAAAACTAAAGGGGAGTGATCCGAGAGCTTGCGTATTGATGTGGTTGCTTCAATTCGCCACTGCCTCGTATCCAAGTCTTGAGAAACAATGAATTTATCAATGTGTGAGACAACTGAACGCATTCCAGATCTGCCATTATCAAAAGTGTATTCCTTCTTAGACATTTTTGGGAAGTTATCTAGCTTCCAAGTGTCCGCCAACCCATATTGAAATGTCATATGATGCCAAAAGGCTACCTCTTTATTCATCATGAAACCTTCCCCCGATTTCCCTCTTTGGTCAGTCTCTTCTAGATGATTGAAATTTCCTCCTATGATGACATGGGAGGTGTTAAACTTGGTTTCATTCAGTCGCTTCCACATCAGTGCCCATTCATTGGAGGTGTGAGCGCCATAAATGTTGACAATTGTGAGGAATTGGAGGTGATTTGGGGGGCAAGAGATCTATCCACCAGAATTGAGGTGCATGCATTCATCCTTTGCAATTGCCCCATTGGGACACCGTGATTCAAGAAAAAGGTTCCTTTCCAAAACTCTACCCCCTTGGTTGAAGTAAGGCAATCCACTTCCCCTAGGTGATGCCCTTGTAGGAGCAAAATTTGTGGAGGCATGGCCAAGGAGGTGACCCATGCCCTAATCTCCTTTTGTTTCGGGGAATTTTTCCCTAGACTTCTCACATTTAGTGAAGCGAGGGTGATGGCCTTTTTATTCATGAGTAGGTTGTTTTAGGGCGGTAGTGTTGCCAATCGATCCTTGCTCCAAAGTTGGCTTTTGATTATTGTCTTCCTTTCGATCCTTCTCTGGTTCTTGAAAGATTGAAGTGTTGCTAAGGGTCGTTGCATTGGAGGCCCAAAAGCACTCTAAGTCTAAGTACATGAAGTGCTTCTTCCTTGTTGTTTGACGAAAGGCCTAGACATTTGAGATCATGTTCATGTAGAATTGGCAGTTTTTTCCCTTAGTAACCTTTCTCAAGAGGAGGTTATGTGCTGGAGCTACAAACTCCACCGGCCTCATTGTTCATGGCTAAAATTACGTCAAGCATCCTCCAATGTAGTTTTTTTTTTACTCTGGATGTTGACAAGGTTAGCTCCGACAAGAATGTGAGCCATGATGGTGCACTCAAAACCTCCTTTGTTTGGTTCTTCCCTCTAGCTCCACTCTAGATTGAGTGCTTCTTCCATTGGTAGCTAATGCCTTAGGACATTATCTTCTAAACCAGCTACCACATGTTTAATTAGTTCTTCCATAATTGATTGGGAGGACCAACCCTCCTCCCCTTCTCTTTTTACCCTTATTCCAAATTGGAGGTTTGGCAAGGCTTTGTTTTTTGAGTGGACCAGGATTTCCGCCAGTGAGTTTTTTTCTCTTGTGAGGATAGGCCAAATCCTCATTTTGCATTGTTTTGCTCTTTCTGGTAGGAGAATCCCTAAAGATTCAAAGGAGTGGTGGAGCTTTGATTGTTTTTTACCTCTCTTTTCCCCAAGAACTTTTGCTGGCGAAGCATCAAGTTGGGAAGGATGGTCGATTGCAGGGCGTGTTGTTGTTATTTTGACCTTGTGCTTCTTCTTTCCTTGGAAGGTCCAACTTTCCTCCAATGCTTCTAGGGTTTTCTTGAAAAAGCCTAAAACTCCAGCCTCTCATTCAATGTTTCAAATGGGTTGGCATTTGCCCATTTCCCTTGAGACTTCCCATCGCTCCCTTTTGGGAGGTTGAAAGTTAGTTTCTTCTTTGGTGTGCTGCATTTTTCCTCCCCTTCTTCTAGTCCTTTGTCTCTTGGTTGAACCGCGATTAGGTTTTCAATTAATGGATGGGTCAAAAATTCCTCCAATTCTCCCATTGTTTGATCCTCCTCATTGATAATAGGGGCCTTTTGTCTTCATTGCTCCGAGGTAGGATTCTTCTTTATGTTTTTGGTTGTGGGGTTTTCTGAGAGAGGTCATAGCACATGGCCTACTTCCGTTTCTATAGCAGGAGTGTTTGTATTTGCTGTCTTTTTGTGGTTTTTGCTCCTAATCTCATGATTCCTCTAATGTTTTTGATGGCAAAGATGGTTTTGCTAGGAGGCATGGATTCAAAACCTCTTGCCACTCTTTCGTTCCAGGTTGGAGCTTACTCGCAAGAGTGCTCCCATTCAAGATTGGCGTTTTGGAAATGGTACAGGCACGGGCGAAGTGACCAAATTGATGACATTTCATGCATTGATTAGGTAGACCATAGTACATGAATTTTTGCAAAATTGTGTCCTTTGGAGTTGCGCTCTCCACAATTGAAAAAATGCAAATGTGGCCCACAAGTCTACTGATGTTTTGGATCTCCACCATTAACATTAGCCCTGCAGGTCTTTTCACATATGATTCCACTGGCTTTATTTCCAGGACCTTTCCAATTTTACTTGCCATTATTGTGAAAGCTTTGTCATTCCTGAATTGTTCATGGGGGTTTAGGAACTGGACCTTCACCGTGTGCGTGAGCATTACCTCCACCCCTTGAGTGTTTGAGTTGAAGTTTGAGACGTACCTAGACAAGAAGAAATTCATGCCGCTCTACTCAACCGAGGTGATTTTCTGGGTTGTTTTGGTTTCTTCATTTGAAAATAAAGTTTCAAAGAAGTCGTGCGTTAATAAGGTAACTGAGACAAAAGAGGTCGACAAGTGAAGCTTCAAGCAGTTGTTTAGGACCTTGATCGTTGGTTTGCTTCCGATGGTTCATCCGATGAGCATCCTATGCGCCTTTCTGGCAGCGCCTTCTTGCATTACCGTAATCATGTCTAGTGGAAAATCCGCATCGAACTTTAGGTCATTGTCCATTGGCCATGGGCCTTGGGGTCTTTCTCCTAAAAGAGAAGTGACTCTTGATTCGTTGCTTAGAGGCGTCTTCAATGGAAAGATGGTTGTAACAGGTGTGGAGGCTATTGTCCTTCTTTTTTGCGTTTGTTTCAAGCTCAGAGCTTTTGCCTTAGCGGTCGTGAGGTCTTCATGAACAACTTGACTTACAACAGCAGCTTCCAAGCCCCCAAACCCAACGCCCAAGCTCACATCCACAAAGATAAATTTTGAAATACGAGGAGAGGGATGGAGTTGAGGAGGTATTTCGACATTGGGGATCTAATTTTTTTGTGCGACCGCTTCCACCGCGTTTTGTGCCATCGCAGGGGAGGAGCTTGAGGCATTGGAGGTCAAGGAGCATCACCATCATTACGATCGCCATCACTCAAGAGTTGAGTTGCCTTTTCAACTTTTCCGTGCTACAATCATAGCACAAAGCCTCCAAAAGTTGTTGAGTTTGCAGGCGCATTATTCCCGTGCTGGAGATCTTTCAAAAATGAACTTTTTGTTGACAAACCGCTTGTCATAGGTCGAATAACACGATCATTTTGCGCCAACAAACTAGCAGACCAAGCAATAAGCGCAGGACGTCCGAGATTGAGCGATGGAAAGAGAACTAAGGCACCACCACTGCCATTAGGGATTAGGAGTTTGTTTCATAGCAACCGCTACCTTGGCCGTTGGATGCAAGCGTACCACTGTTGGATACGTTCCAAGTGGTGCGTTCTCCCTTCATTCGTTTGTTGATCGGAGAGGAATTACTTACCATCATTGTTTCTCCCGGTTGTTTCGAGACCCGTGAATGCTTCACGAGTTTCGACATGAGCATGCTCCGGCCAGCTTTCCGGATCCAATCAGCCACCAAAATATGCTCATTCAATCGCAAGATCTGCTGCACTTCTAAATCTGACGCCAAAATTGTCTTTACCATTGAACAAAGCAAAAGAAAACAGAAAGAAATTGTTCATAAACCCCTAAGAAAAGAGTGCTCCCCTAATACACCTCCAGAGAGTGGGGAGCCCATGCGCGAAGAGTCGCAGAGAATACTATTCATTAGGGCTCAGGGAAGATGGGTTGGGCTGCTGCACTTACTTTAATGCTTCATTTGAAATTTGGTTGTGCACATTTGGATGGATAGGAATGGCATCGTTTCAGAAATTAAAGAATGGGCCCTTCATTGCTTGATTCAGCCATGCAAGCCCGGCAGGCCCAAATTTGGTCTTAAGAATTACACCCAGGAGCTGGCCAAATTGAGGCCCCTGCAAATTTTTGTGTAGGCTCATGCTGGAGGCCCCAAAATAATAATAATAATAATAATAATAATAAAAGAAATAAAGTTTTAAATTTTTTATTTTTTTTTCCCCATCATACCCATCAGGTATCACAAGAGAAAAAGAGTTCAGGCATTTTGGAAAGCAAAATGCCTGCCAAAGTTGGCAACTACCATAGTACCTTGGCAGCTTCAACACATGTATGTCGAATAATTAATTAATTAATTTGAAATTGTTGTTTCCAATACTGAAATGTTCTTGAAGATTGGATAATTTCCTTCACAAAAAATTGATATTTGAAAAAACTAAAAAAAATAAAAATTCAACATTTCTGAAAACAAATATAGTTAGTGTCCAAGCTGCCAAGGCAAGGTAGTAGTAGGGTATGATCAATTTTTTGAAATGCCCAGATAAATAATGTGCCCTCCAGATATTCACTAGAAATTTTCTGCCAGTCCCTTAAGCATATTATGCAGTGTCAGCAGATGCAAATTGGATATATAATAAATATATAATATAATATTATATATATATATATATATATATATATGAAGAAATGGGTTAGCAAAGCTAGTCATCTTAAGGGTGACGTGGCAATAACCATGTGGTGGGGTTTGGCCACTTTTGACCTACTCAACTTCAAAAAAATTCATCTTAATCTTGTCATGTCTAGTCATGAAAGAATGGAATGGAATGGAATGAAAAGGAAGGGAAAATCATGTGAAGATTAACAGATCTAAGTACTACCTAAACAGATGAAAATTTAATTAATTTTAATAAACCCTCAAAAAATAAAAATAAATAATAATGCCTAATCCATCTAAGTATGCACAAAGTGCTTTTAAATTTTACCTCAATTAAGGTCAAATAATAAATATTTTATTTTGCTTTCAAAAGCATGTTCAAATGATTCAAGTTTATTCAATTTTAGACATGGCTTGAGTGATTTATGCCTATATTAGGATGCAATTTAATTTGAGCTTCTTTTTTTGGGTTTTTGGGAAAAAAAAACTCCAAAAACAGTTAGTTACCCTAATTACAAAACAAAGAGGGCTCATTTATATTTGAAAAGAAATTGACTACAGAAAAAGCTCAACAAATTTGGGTCTTCTCTCCACAAATTTGAGCTTCTCTTGTGCATTTTGGACAGATTCCAAAAACAGTTAGGAAAAAGAAAGGACCAATTGAATCTTTGAAGAATTTTGTGTGCTTCTTAAGCTCAACAAATTTGAGCTTCTCCTTTGCTTTTTTGGGTTTCTTGCCAGGGGTTTTGTTTTTTTGATGTTGGCAGCTTTGCATTGGTACTGCTTTTGGAGTTCAATCCATCCTTTGCATTTTGGAGCTGAGTGAATTATGCCATTTTGCTTGGACTCTTTGTGTTTTTTTCTACTGAATTGGAATTGGGTTTTGTTTGTTTTTGTAGCAACAGTTGAGTCTTTGCTGCCTGCAACTCCATTGAGGGATTGGGATTCTCTCTTGGGAAGAAGAAGAAGAAAAGAAACAAGAAGAAGCTGGTGGGTGGGTCGGTGGACTGGGAAGTGGATGCAGAATTCTGCTGGTTTTGGAGAATGGAAACCATGATGATGGTAATTGGGTCAGGTCCTCTTGTGAGTTGTGATGGATCGAGAGCTGCCGCTGCTGCAAAGGAGCAGACTTTGGTGAACAAAACCTCCTCCTCCTCCTCTTCCTCCTCCTCCAGATTGCACTCCAAATTCAAGCCAGCAACAAGTGTTGTTCCCAGCAGAGTAGGGGTTTTTTGGGGGAATGAAAAAAGAGTTTGGGATTTTTTTGGGAAGAAATTCGTGTTTAGGAAAGGCTTGAAAACTGGGGTCCAAAGACATCCCTTGACACCATCAAAACTGGCAATTGGGAGGTTTCCAAAGGGAGTAACAACAACGGTTATGGAGCTTTTCTGTAAGACAGACACTGAACACTGTGGAGCAATCTTTGAAGATGTACCTCATGTCACAGATTGGCTTCCTGACCTCCAGGTTTTCCACCACATGACTTTCAACCCTAATCCTGACTTGACCTAATCCTTCAGCTTCTTCTTCTTCTTCTTCTTTTGAGGTTGAACAATGTTATCACAGAAATTCTCACAGGATCTAAACATTTTCCTCAGTATTACAAAAAGATGGATTCTGAAAAAAAAGGGGGAAAACAAAAACCCCATGGTGCAACAGTATATATGATGTTCAAATAGGAATTAATTCATGTTGCTCTTCGAAGATTTATCCATCATGTACAATTCCAAACAGCATGGGGCAACAATCTTGTTGGATTGGGGTCTTGCAGACATATCCAAATCCCCTGAAATTCAACCCTGCATACTCAGCTGTCAAGTGGGTAACTACTCCTTTTCAAACCCTGTCTCTCTCCTCTCTTTTTTGCCAAATGTGATTTTGAACACCCATCCATGAAACAAACGATAGACCCAATTCCTCAGTTCAAGATAATTTTTTTCCTTTGTGAAAAATTTCAAAACTCGGGTGTGTCTGGATTGTAAAAGTGCTAGTTTCTTCAATTCTGTTTCATGGAAATTACATACTGAATTTCAGATTATGAGTCCCTTTAATTTTTTTGTTGATTTTTTATATGTTGTAACCTCCAGCAGTGGGATAGTAGAAGAATTACAAGGTGCTGGTGATTATTTTCTGGATGGGTGGTTTTTTATTTATTTATTTTTTTGCAGGCAATATTTCGTGGAGAATGATGCTGTTGTTACAAAAGATGTATGTTTGTCCTGCCCATGTCACTTACGATATTTACATGGTCCAATTCTCTTCTATACACTTTTTTTCTACAAATTTTCGTGTTTGGGCAATAATAGTCATTGAGATCTATTATACTTCATTGTTTAACAGGCAGTGGTAAAAATGACAACCCCCTGGGAAGGCATTCATTTTCGGCGTGCTGGACCTCGTGAGAAGGTAATTTTTTGTCTATTCTTTTTAGGAGGAATTTGTTTTAGCTCAATTCTAAGAAGGTGCTTTCTTCATTGAAAGTCTATGGATCAATTGCAACATCACCAATTTCAGAATCTTGGGATCAGACTAAAATCTCATTGGTTGAGGTGGGTGAACAAGTTATGGCCTGTTGTTGGGTGAAAGGAAGAAAAATGTTAAAAAAACAGAGTTGGAAGTGAAAACCATACAAAAGACCAAGATTGATGTGGAGATGAATTTATGGGTTTTTTAACTTAGAAAATTCAATGGGTGGTAACTGGTCTTCAGCCCCCAATCCATTAATGATATGTTTGAGCAGAATACATATAATTTCTGGAAGAAAGAAATTCTATACAAAAGATATGCCAGCAATAATAACATGACAATTATTTTTTCCTCTCTCTCTATGAAATATTGCAGATTTACTTCCGGCCAGAGGAAGTGAAGGCATGCATTGTGACTTGCGGGGGACTATGTCCAGGAATAAACACAGTTATCCGTGAAATTGTCTGTAGTCTTTGGTTCCAATATGGAGTGCGAGACATCATTGGAATTGTGGTTTGTGACTATGATCTAAATCCTCCCACTATTTATTTTCCTCATGACAAAATGTATGTATGTGATTGATCATATGGCTGCTGTGGGTGGGTTTAGGGTTTCTGATCTCATTTGATTGCAGACTTCAGTCATCTGCTAACTGGAGAGAGTTGGACTTCAATTGCCCATAACAAACAAACAGTTTGAGGTTGGGGACAATTATGATAGTTTTTCTTTTTTTGCAGGGTGGCTATAGGGGATTTTATGCCCGCAACACACAGACTCTGAACCCCAAAGTAGTGAATGATATTCACAAGCGTGGAGGTACAATTTTAGGCACCTCGCGTGGTGGTCATGACACTATGAAAATTGTCGACTCAATTGAAGATAGGGACATCAATCAGGTGAGAGAAAATGCAATGTTGCAAATTTTCTGAAATATGTACCCAATCAGAGGTTCTATGACACTCTTCTACACTCACTTGGTTATGAGGTTAGCCAGTCATCAGAATTTTTCATCAAGTTCTTTGTTTCACAGGTGTATATTATTGGTGGAGATGGTACACATAAAGGGGCAGATCTCATCTACCAGGCATGCTTTTTCTCTCATGTCCATATGTTTTTTTGGTGAAATCGTTGACAAATTTATCCTCCACTCTGCACACATACCCAATCCAACTGTGAATGATAATATGGAATTGACACTTGGGTCCAATTCTTGTTGAGCAGATGTCTGTGGGTTATGTTGTGTAGGAGATCAAAAGGCGTGGTCTGAAGGTGGCTGTTGCATGCATTCCAAAAACAATTGACAATGACATTGATGTACGATGCACTTGTCATCTCTACTATATGTTGTTATCTCGTATCTTGTAATTGCAGCCATGCATCATTGGCAGCTTTTCAACATCCATTTTTTCTTTGGGTATTTACTATTTGCACCTCTAGTTGTATAGGATCATCAGTCAGGCTAGGATGTTGATTTAGTTTTTCACCTTTGGACTCCAATGATTTATGGTTCAACTTACTGACATATGGAAAGGAGGGATGGTCAAATGGACATCCTGGTCTACAAAAGATTGAAGAAATCACACCAGGAAAATTGTGGGAACCCTAAACCCTAAACCTGGGTCAGAATGAGTTTTGCCAGAATTGCTATAATTTGCATCTAGGCTATGAGGGATGCAGATCATAGACAAGTCATTTGGATTTGACACGGCAGTTGAGGAAGCCCAAAGAGCTATTAATGCAGCACATGTGGAGGCTGAGAGTGCTGACAATGGCATTGGTGTTGTTAAACTAATGGGTCGCTATAGTGGTATGTATTCCTGCCTGCTGGATTTTCTTCTCTCTTTCAACCCATTTGGTTAGTCTCAGAGCTAGCATATATATATATATAGTATCTCCACCAAATCACTTGGTTTTAAGGGAACCTCCTATTATTGATCTGGAACTAGTTCAATCGAGCCTGGCTTCAGCAACATCTAGTTATATTTTTCTAAAAGTGCCGCTGATTGTGGATGTTTTGTTTGTTGGTGCTTTGTCAATGGGTAGGCTCAATTGCTTTGTATGCCACACTTGCAAGTCGGGATGTGGTAAGACTTCAACGAAAATATCATTTTTGTAGTTTGTGTTTGTGAGCATCTAGGGGGCAAGTCATTTGGGAATTTGTATTGATTCAATTTGACTTCCCTAAGCTCTTGAAGTGGGTGTGGGTGGGGGTGAAAATGTCAGGATTGTTGCATGATTCCAGAAGCTCCATTCTATTTGGAGGGTGCAGGAGGGTTATTTGAGTTTGTCTATCGTCGTTTAAGAGAAAATGGTCATGTTGTACTTGTGGTTGCTGAAGGTGCGGGTCAAGATCTTGTTGCCCAAACCTTACAATCCAATGAACTCATTGATGCTTCTGGAAACCAGCTCCTTCGTGACATTGGATTCTGGCTTTCTCAACAAATGAAGGTGATTTATTTTTCTAACTCACCCTTACAGGTGTGAACTCTGAACAAGTAAATTTGTAATTTCAAAGGGTTGAAAAAATGTCTTGTGACCCATCAATTCTTTTCAAGAAATCTGTACTCAAGCTTGTGGAAAGTGTAGAAAAAATACATAGCAGGAAATCTTTCCTTGACTTTGTAGCTGACTAGATATGTTGACATTTGTGGGTAACCTGAGCTATCGTCACAAGTGACAGTGAATAGTTACAGTTCATTGTCTAGAGGTCGCTTCCATTTTCTAAGTGCTGATTTGAAGTTAAGTGGATTCTTTTTTGAATTTTGCAGGACCATTTCAGTAAGTTGTACAAGGAGCCTGTGACGCTGAAATACATAGGTACACATTCTGTCGCCTAATTTTGTTTACTTGCTAAACACCACCTGTTCATTCCTCAAAAATTGATGTTCAAAATGCTCACAGTATTTTATCCAAGTCCCAGACAAATTTGTAGGTGAACCCAAGCTGCTCAGTTGCTGTTTCAATCGTTCAGCCTCTAGTCCCATGAGGAAAAATTCCACAATGAACTATTGATAAAATGATGACCCCCTTGTATTTATTGGGTGCTGCGCACCAATGACCAACACCAGGTGCACCATGGGTATTTCCAATGTCCTGATTTTTGCCTCCTGCATAGTTCCAAGCACAAGTGTGAATATGTGCCTTAAGGATCAGTATAGATAGATATTTAATCATAAAGTACTTGGAGAATTTTCCTAGTGTATTTGGAGTTTAGGGTTTAGCATGACTATCCATGGCTATCCCTCGCTAGAAAAGAGGAGGGATCTTATGCCTAATCCTTAAGAGTGGGAGGGATCTTACACTTACTTGTAGGGGTGAGGTCCCTCCCACTCTTAAGGAGTAGGTGAACAACCCTCCTCCCCTTGCCTACGCCTCATGATCTACATATGTTGAGGTTCATTATAACCTTTACCTTGTGCTTTAGGATGGGTAAAGGCCATGGGTGGAGGACATTCCCAAAATGTGTGGGCTGGACTTGGCTACCCCCTTGTCTCAAGTGCCTTATTTAAAGAATGCCCTCCACCTTGGGGCTTTATGCTACACAAAGAAAACACCCATGTAATCTGCATAACTGCTGCAGATTGTGTCAGAAAACTCCATCATCTACCTACATGGGTCAGTTGTACATCAGAACAGCCTGCTATTACATTGAGTGATAAAGAGCATGACTGGTGGCAGATCCAACATACATGATCCGGGCAATACCTGGCAATGCAGCGGACAATGTCTATTGCACTCTATTGGCACATAGTGTCATTCATGGTGCAATGGCAGGATTCACTGGATTCACAGCTGGTCCTGTCAATAACCGCCATTGCTACATTCCTATCGCTGTAAGTTCATGTGTTTTCAGGGGAAAATTGTTTTGTGTTGAACCGAAGACCCAATATGTGTTGTACAGCAGAAGAGTCCAGACATGCAGCAATCATTTGAATTCTATATGAAGAACCTCTGAAAAGAAAGGATTGCACATTCTCTTCTCACTGTATGTCTTGTCAATCAAATTTTCTGTCTTTGTTACATACCAGGATTGCTTGCCAAGTGTATAATAAATCCTCATTCATTTTTTCTTGCAAAAAAAATTTGTTCAATTTCACCTCACACACATATATCCTTCCTCTCTCCATTTCTTGACTCCAATCTGTATGCCATCTACATGGGTCGATTTCACTTGACTTAACTGGAATTAATTCCATTTAGGTATTGATTTGTGTTGAAGCAGAGAGCAGTTGAGACACAACGACGTGTTAATGTGAGTGACCGCATGTGGGCTCGTTTGGTGTCATCTACCAATCAGCCAGGCTTTTTTCATGACAAAGATCTGCAGAAGAGAAATGTGATGATACAGACAGAGAATGGAGACAATGACTTTACAGAGGTTAGTTACATGTCCAAATACCTAAAATGCTATATAAAAGATTCAAGTGTTCCCAACACCTCAGTTTCTGAGGAGCTTCTCTTCACACACACTTGACATAAATGCAAAATTATTTTCAGGATGAGTACGAGACAAATGGAGATTCTCAGGTTAATCGGTATACAGACAATGGGTCTGAGAATCTGAACACAGAAGATGCAGAGCAGCCAGCATTGGTTACAACGATCCCACCTGGAGACCCAAATGTATCACAGAACAACCATGCACCCTGAGAATCACCCCCAGACTTGGAAGAACAAAAGAAACAGGTCAGCTGTAAGACTGTACTAAATTTTGAAAACAGCAGATTTTGCACATAGTTTAGGGTTTATATCTATATATATGAACATTGGAAGTTCCAGAGGTCAATCATGATTTTTTCCAAGGCAGAAATTCATCACTAGTAAGTCCTTCAGTCATAAGAATGGGTGTTTTGCTTCTTGAGCTACAAGTATTGCTGGAGCAAACAAGAGATGGGTTGCAAGACTAGGGGTGAGGGTAGCATACTTGTTATACCTCAGAATGGATTCCATATCTTTTTTTTGTTGTGTCTCCTTGGTTGGCAGCCCCTTTCTTCCTCAAGCATGAGAGTTTGATGGGTGTTTTTTATAAAAATCATTTACACATCCAAAAGCTTTAGTGGCTTGTGGTGCATAGTGCAAACACTTAACTTTGTGTGGGTTGTCTGCAGTTCCACTTTGTCGTCATCTTCTTCAGATCAACTGTCTGGTGTAGCAACATCCTCCTGTTTTTTTCCATGACCTGCTCATCATCAATGCAGCCCCCCCCTGTAGATAGTGTCATCTTTGCTGCGATTTAGAGTTTCTGATCTCTTTCCTACACCTGCACATTTCTGGTGGTCATGGTTTTTTTTTGATCATTTACACATATGGTTCAGATGTTTGCTAGAACTGACATTCAACCAGATAATTACCCGTTCGAGGAAGGCTTTTGTATTGGATAGCAAGTGTTGCCTCAAATGGCAAGCTAATAAAATTAGCAGCACCATCTTTTGGCACTCTTTTCCTACATAAAAGTCATAATCACCTGAGCCAGATTGACAAGCTGCTCTGCAACTGTCTTTTGCAGTCAATTGTTGCCAGTAACTGGATGTAGGAGGGAGCAGCTTACAAGATAACATCATGAGTTTTACGATGCCTCACTCAGCAGCAAATTTTCATAAATGGTTTCAAGTCCTGTTGAGGGGGCTTAGGGGGTGTGCAGTAGAAAATTGAAATGTTCATGAATTCAATCCAATCATGGATCTTTCTATGAGTGCACATTTTCCTTTTGCTTTTGTTAGAGCCGCTGCATTTCCTTCTTCTTTTTTGTTTGAGCTTTGCTTTGTTAGAGCTGCAGCATTTCCTTTTTCTTTTGTTCGAGCTTTTATTGTATCTAAAGCATTGTATCTTGTAGCCAGCAGGCAGAACAGCAGAAGGGGCCTGCATTGGCCACACCATCTTTGCTTCTCCTTATGGAGCTCAATTCTCCTTTGTCTTCTTCCACTTCACCTTCCTCAATCTTGAATGGGAGCTTGTTCCAGCACTCCTGTCCTTGGTACCTACCACATTATATAGGGTGGTAGGTAGTAAAGTAAACCAGGTGTAGGCAATGATTTTATTTTTTGGAAAAAGAAATTGGGAATATTTTGGACAAATGTATTTTTCTAGTGTAAATTCGATTAGTTTTGCTATTTTTGGGCAAATTTTCCCCAAATTTGAGAGAAATGTGTTTTCCTAGAGTAAATTTGACTAATTTTTCTTTTTTATTGGGGGGGGTGGGGGAGATTTCCCAAATTTGCGATATCACAAAATTGAAGTAAAATTTTAATTTAATTTAAAAAACTGGTTGTTGTAGTATGGTAGTATTAGGACCTGCTGAATAAAGGGAAAGTGGAAAAAAACAAACATGGGATTTCGATTTCAGGGTATTGAACCCGACGTGAATCGAACACGCAACCTTCTGATCTGGAGTCAGACGCGCTACCATTGCGCCACGGATCCCACTGGTGATTGCTTCCTCGTACAGTTTATATTTATTAACTTTGACAAAGCTCTACCTTCTTATATTCCCAGTTAGGGTTTGACACAAAAAGAATATCAGGTGTACCCAAAAATGCCTTTCCTTTAAAGGTTGGCAATGGCTTTAAATGCAGGTAAGAATACACTTGGGAAATGCCAATCTCTACTTCTTTCCATTGCCAAAGAATTTCATTTTTTCAAAACTCCCAAGTATCAATAATAATGTGTGCTGTGCAAGGCTTTGAATTGAAGAAATATCAGTTCTTGATAACAAAAAAAACTGTTTTCAACGTAAAAATTTGAATGTTCAGCAGTGACCCTTCAATTTCAACAGCCATATAATCAAATCTCCCACAACCAAAACAGCACAACAAAATGCAAACAGAAGTGTGACAGTAATTATTCAACAGAGCAAAGCAAATGCACAATTCCTCATTTGACATTAGTAAAGAAATCAGATGCACCAAAATGCCAATCAACAATGCCCTAACAGATAAAGTTCATTTCCAGTAAAGTCCTTAAAGCATTAACATTATCATTATCATGCCTGTAGGAAGTGCCACAGAGGCAGGCAACAACTTCACAGAATACATGCTAATGGGAAAACAAAAAAAATTAGAACACACTCTCTGTTGGAAGGAAATAATAGAACATTTCACCACAAAACTTTGTTAAGTGCTTTGAGCACACAAATAAAATAATCCATTTACATAAAAGTGGTATGGTTAAAACGTTTCCATAACCCGAGCTTTTTCTTTCTTTGGAAACTAAATTCTTCCTTGGTTCTAACTTCTTGCAGCTATGTCAGATTTTTATCCATTGCAGTGCAATTTCCTCCTACATTGCATGCAGCTACACAGTGTACATCTGTGGCAAGTCTCTATGTTCCTATCATTTTCCCATTGGGAAAACTAGTGTTCTATTTCCAGCAATCTCTAAAACCCAACATCAATCTCATTAACCCCATTAACTGCAGAGCTACCAAACTGTGTGTATCACTCAACAGTTTCACCTCCCCATGAAAGGATTGCATCTTGTTGGCTTTCTGAGACACTCTGCAGAGCAAAGTATGGGGAGGGTTGCCAAAAAGGAAAAAAGAAAAAAGCTGCCTTCTGAGACATTCAGAACAAATTACTTTAGCCTATAATGCTTATAGCACACATTTTGCAGCTCCCATGTTGCTTGCTTGATTGCTTGCCATAGCAGCAGGCAGAAACTGCCACATTCTTTCTGTTGATGGAAACAACATTTTCTTTACATGTCCAGAAGAAGAACTTGCATGGAAAGATGTAGCCACCTCAATCAATCCTTTGGTCTTGCTCAAATCAGCTGTTTGTTCTGAAAGTGCTCTTTGTGGGCAAAGAGGACCAAAACCTGTAAAGAATAGTGAAGAAAAACAAACCAACCTCAGAACAAAAACTGACCAAAAGCACAAATAGAAAAACAACCCACTTGACATTCTTTCATTTGCTTTCCATGTTTGCTTCTACAACAAGCCATCCTCCAATATAGGTACCCAAATAACTAGTCCAAAACCCCAAAGGGGGAGAAAAAAAAAGGATCTCTCTAAGTACCTCAGTAGAGAGAAATCGCAATGCAAATCTGTCTCAGAGATTGAGCCTGGTGGCCAGCAGTCTGTCTTTCCTTCTGTTCAGCCTGCATTTCCTCCAGCTTGGCTTACTGTTGTATCTGCTCTCTCTGACAGGCAGGCGCCAATTGTCTCCTCAACTGCTCCATTGTACTTGCACCGACTGTCTCTCTTGTCTGCTCCAATTCTTTGCCCAAATAAGTTTTGTTTGTTTGTTAGTACAGTATACAAGTAAGTAGCTCGCTTCTTCTCCCTCTACCCAATCTGCTAACCGCTTGAATGTGTCAACAGAGCGGTGCCCTGTGCGGATGCTCCTGCTTCCTTTGATGAAATCTGGTCCTTACACTTCCTTCCATTCTCTTGGGAGTCGGAGGCCCTGACAGTATCTGACTGAACATATAATCGGGGATTGCGAGGTCCGAATTTGCAAACAATGGGTAATGATTCCTGTATGCTGCTGCCGCTGTTGTTGGAACTCCAGGCTCCGTGAACGAGAGTTTTCTCTTCCTTGCCATTTTGGCTTTGGGTGTGGAAGGCATTAAATTAGCAGCTGAGCCATCATCGCTCGGCGAGTCCTGTGCTGCTGCTGCTGTACCTACCACGGCGCCGCTGCTTCCCCTATGCGCTAGTATGTGGCCGCCTCCAAAAGAAGAAGAGATCAGCTCTTCATTCAATGAGAAGGAGAGCGTGAAGTCGTGAGGGTTTTCTTGGATGCCGATCAGCTTGCACAGCATGGAGCAGAAGCGAACGGGATCAGCAATGCTGCGATGGCATGTTTCGCAGTAGTGGAGTGCGCCTTTTGTGAACTTGGGTTGCGGTTTGCTTTGCAAGAACAGGATCTTGGCGGAATTGATGGTGTAAGTTTGAATGCTACTGATGTCCAGGAATTTGCTTATGTCCACAATGCGCACCACGTCGCGATGTGACGCTCGTCGCACTTGAATCGTGGAATGTCCCGCATGTGACTCCGCCACGCACGTCGGACACAACGGCCCCTCGTAACAACAGTGGAAGCAGAAATGATTCTTCTCATTCTTGCCCATACCACTGCGGTTGCTGTGGATGCCGCAGTGCCCGAAAAACTCGTCAATGGACAGGAATGGAGCCAGCCATCCCGGCCCCTCCCTGTGGGCAAATTTCCCCCCCACCACCATCTCCTCTTCCCGGAATCGCAAGGTCTTCAGTTCTACCGAATTTTGAACTACTACAGACTCTAGAATTGTTCTCAGCGTCCGACCAACTGGGTGATTGTTTTCTCAATGCAAAATATTCAATCTCACACCTAGCAGCAGCCTCCAAAGCTTGAAATCTCACTACCCAAGAATTGTCTTTGCTTAAATCTCAAAACCTAAATGCCGTAATTGGGGGCGTGGGGTGGGGATCTCTAGATTGAAACCCCAGACTTGTTCTCTAAGCGACTGATTTCTTTCTCTCCCAATTCAAAATCTCCGCTATTTTACAATGCGAAAGCTCTTAAACATTGATGCCGATGGGCGTGAAGAAAGACCGAGCGACCGACAGACACAATCGTCGTAACTCTTTCAAGCGCAAAAGTTCCTCTAAGATTTCAGCTGAGACAGACAAGAAGAAGAAGAAAACTTGAAGAAGACGAAAGAGAAGGAAAAAAATTAGGAACGAAAGGCGGAGTTGAGCCGGTGATAAAAAGGAGAACTGCAGAAACAAAAAGACAAAAGCAAGTGCGGCAAGGCAAAGCGCCCGAAAAAAAAAAACAAAAAAAAACGTGAAGTCGGAAGAGTCAGGAGACATCGGAAGCCGGCGAAGAAACTACGCCCTTACAAAACAAACAAACCCTAAAAACAATTTTAAAAATTAAAAAATTAGAAA